>OLVW01000037.1_pt1 | contig 119944 bp, 105 predicted proteins | sample 1673301 | NCBI WGS metagenome assembly OLVW01 (sample SAMEA3178941, study PRJEB25190) | human gut metagenome
GCTGCTAAAGCTGCTAAAGAAGCAGAGGATAAAGCTAAAGCTGAAGAAGAAGCTCGCAAAGCTGCGGAAGAAGAAGCTAAACGTAAAGCTGAAGAAGAAGCTAAACGTAAAGCTGAAGAAGAAGCTACTGCTAAAGCTAATGAAGATGCAAATAAGGAAACCGGAGATGCTAATAAGATTATTCTAACAACTGATGAAGGTGATGTTGAATATGAATTAGATGCAGAAGGTAATGCGGTTAAAGATGGACAGATTGTTTATACTAAAGCTCAATTAGATGAGTTTGCTGCTGCTGAACAACAAGAAGAAACTATTAATGTTTCTGCTATTTCTGCTATTTCTGGTTTGACTCCTGTAAACGCTGATGGTACTCCTAAGCAATATGAAATGACTGTTGAAGGTCTTGCTCAACGTGATGCTGATATTGCTGAAATTGCTAGACATCAAGCTGAATCAGAAGCTATTACTAATTTCTTTCGTGCTAATCCTGATATTCATCAAGCTGCTTTATATAAGCAAACTTATGGTTCACTCGAAGGTTTTGCTAATCATGTTGATTGGACTACGATGAGTATTGAGGATAAATCTGAAGCTCAACTTGAAGCTATTATTCGTTCTGCTGAAAAACGTAAAGGTACATCAGATGCTCAAATTGATCGTATTATTCGTTTTTCTAAAGTTGATAAAGTTTTAAATGAAACAGCTAAAGAAAGTCTTGATTATCTTGCTGCTAATCAGAAACGTGAAATTGAAGAAGCTACTGCTCGTCAAGAAGCGCAATGGAAAGCTGAACAAGATGAACTAGATAAAGCTTATGGTATTACCTATGATGATCATGGTAAAGCTAAGGTACTTAATGTTCCTGATTCGCTTTATGATAAGATTGTTAATAAAGGTACTATTGGAGGTCTTGTTATTCCGACTGCTGGTGTTAAGAGAACTGTAAATGGTAAAGAACAAATTCTTACTCGTAAAGATCTTGTAAAATACCTTACTGCTCCTGTTGTTGAAATTGGAGATTCTCTTTATACGCAAGCTCAAAAAGATGTTTTTGATATGCTTGCTGATAATGAAACGTTCGCTATGGTAGCACTGCGGAATTTACTTGGTGCTGATATTAGTCAACTTGCTGCTGCATCTATACGACAAGAGAATGTTCGTCGTTTGAACATTACTTCTGGTGGTAAACCTAAAGTTAAGGTATCTACCCAAGGTGGAGGAGCTAAAGTTAATCCTAATAGACGTCCTGTTGTTCCCGGTGGTATTATTGATTCTAATAAATAATTATCGTAACTATGCTTAGAGAAATTGGAAAAAAACAGTATTCCAAAGAGGTTTATAGTGATGCCGATATGCTATTGAACTTTAATGTTCTTGGTGCTGTCGATTTGAATAAATCTCTTACTTATCTTTGGGGTAGGAACAGTAATCAATTTCCTCTTCTTTCTCTTACAGAAGGTCAAGGGAATATCTCTCGTAAGAAACCTATTAATGCTGGTGATACTCAGTATAAATGGAAGATTATGGGGAAACCAACTGTTACTTCCCCGATTGTGCGTTTAATTACGCCTACTCAAACACCCGGTAAAAGGTTTATGTCTTTTAAAGCTGAGTTCCAAGATAACTGGATTCCTTATCAATACTCTGCTATTACTCCTGATGGAAAACATCTTGTACGTATGCAGACGGATGGTGAGCAAACTGCAAGTGGTGGTTATATTTATGAAATGATCATACTCGGTGGTAATCCAGATGAATTCATTGATCTTAGCAATTTTGAAAGAGGTAAATATTGGGGTATGGGTGCTCCTACGATTGCTGGTGAATTATCAACTGGTTCTCGTAGTACTGCTGAATCTTGGAGTGAAATGACTAACCAATTTGGTTTCCATCGTTTCTCTAAGATTATTACCGGTAATATCGCTAATATCGTTACTGAGTTTGAACTTGATTATGATGATGGTTCTAAAGGTACTCTTTGGATGCCTTATGAAATGCGTCAATTCGAGTTTATGCGCAGACGTTTGTTAGAGGAAGACTTGTGGTTCTCTTCTTATAATCGTGATATTAATGGTGTTATTCATAACCAAGAAAAGCATTCAAATAAACCTATTCCTCGTGGTGCTGGAGTTCGTGATATTCTTATTGCATTCGGAAATTACTTCGAGTACTCATTTATGACTATTGAGCTTATTGATATGATTCTTTCTCGTATCTTTGAAGTTCGTAACGATATTGATTTGAGTAATAAGAATATTGTTCTTTATACTGGTAAAGGTGGTTCTAAGATGTTCCAACAATGTATCAAGAATGAAGCTATTGGTAACGGTTACTTCGATAAACTTGGTGCAGAGGAGATTCAAAGTCGTGGTGGTATTTTGAGTTATGGTGCTTACTTTAATCAATATAAGCATTACTCTGGAGCTACTGTTTCAGTTAAAGTTGTTGACTTGTTCGATAGCGGTTCTCGTGCTGAAATGGATCGTAAGAACGGTCGTATGTATGGAGGTTTCCCTGTTACTTCATATACTATGGTATTCTTGGATCACTCTGTTGATAATACTTCAGGTGAACCTAATATCCAACTTGTTTGTGAAGAAGGTCGTGAATACTTATACGGTGTTTACCAAGGTATTACTCCTCTTCCTAAAGAATGGGGTGCTTACAATAAGATGTTAAGTACACGTGAGGATATTGCTACCTATGAAGTTATGTCTTCTCAAGGTATTAATATGCTTAATGGTACTACTTCTTTCTGGGCTGAAATGATTTTTGAATAAGCGTACATTACGATTATTGTAAAGTATAAACTGATTAAAGTATAAACTATATGATATACTCACGCAAAATAACCTTAGCTTTAAAGCTGAATCCTACTATGTTTCAAGTAGTGAATCAGAAAAGTATTGGTGCTTTTAATACAATCTTCGGTCCTAGTATCAAAGCTGTTCTTACTTTATCTAGTAAAACTGCTGAGATGGCTTCTATTCTTCCTACTATCATTGGAGCTTCTTCTGATAGTCGTAATGTTAATTTTCAAGATCTCGTTCTTAAGCATTTAAAGAACTCTACTGTAGAAGTTCCTGCTCAGGGTTATGAATTAGAAACTGGTTGGGAGTTTTCATTTAATGATCCTATTAAGCGTGATGCTATCTTTGAATGGGCTAAGAAAAATAACATTAATACAGATATTGCTCCAAATAAATTAGAGAAAGCTATTTTTGATGCTATGCTGTTTGGTGATGGTATTGCGGTTCATGAAGAGAATTTATATATGTATATGACTCCGATTAAACCTCAAGACTATATCATTTGGCGTTTAGCTCTTCTAACTTCTACTGTTGCTAATAAACCGGAAGATGTTGAGAAATCAACTAATATTCGTTTTTATCTACATAGTATTGAAGATGTTAAACGTATGAAAGATGCTAAAACCAAAACTGTTGTTAATACTGCTACTAAGTTGGCTCAGTTGTTCACAGGTGATGAGGCTTCTTACAAGCATATTCGCAATATGCTTATTTGCAATGCTCCTGCTGATACTCTTTCGATTATCAAGATGGAACATGGAGATTTGCAGACGGCTATAGCTGAACTTTCACAAACAAATGCAGATGCGTTTATTTCTCTGTTTGATAATAAGAATGTAGAAGCAATGGCACAGGTCTATAAGCTATTAGCTGCACAAGTTATCACTAAAGATGGTGATAATTACTTTGACACTGTGCGTCCGGAAGTTGTTCTTGGTTCATCAGTTGAAGGTGTTATGGCTTATTTAGCTGCTCCTGAAAATGTTGAATATAAAGCTCAACTTTTCACTGCTTATAAAGCTTCGGTTCTAAATTAATAAAAAGCTGTCAGTATGTATAGTAGTTGTAAAGAAGCACATATCGCTGTAAATGAAAAGATTCAGCAGATTAATGCTAATAGGCAAGAATCCATTCGTCCGCAGTATATTGATATTGCTCTTAATGAAGCTATTGACGTACTGCTTACGCAAAAGATTAAAGCCTTTGAAGAAAGCGGACGCTATTACGATGATTTACAGGTTTTAAAAGATACATATAGAAGTCCTCTTTACCTTCTTCCAAATGAGGGTAATAGAGGATTTGCTTATTTACCTACTAATTATCTACATGGCGTTTCTTATACAGCAAGTGTTATATTCGATAAGTTTAAATGTTATAGAGATATTGAATCTGTTACTACTAGAATATATGTAGTAAACATTAGTGAGTTATTTAAAACTATTCCCGACTATATAGAAGATTTCAATATTCAAATTGGATCTGATAATGTTACTTTTCATTATCCTGCTAAAATCTATCGTAAAGATGGTCTATTTGAGTATATCAACTATATGCTTTCTGTATTACTTAGAAAAGGTTATAATGTAACCTACGAACGTTACAGAAACTCGTATTACCCCGAATCGCTTATATTTTACTTCGATACGCCAACACTAATAGTAGTTGGTGATAAATATGATATTAAGTTAGACCAATTCAACAACGAGCGTTATACAGGGCGATATGAAGTTATAACTGCTAATGGAACGATAATTAAGGTACAAGAAAGCCGATTTGCGGGCATGGATTTAGTTTCAGATGTACAACGCATGGATATGTTACAAACGTATCATAATCGAGCAAATAGGCATCTACATCCAATATGTGTAATCGAGAACGGTCGATTGCTCGTAGATATGGATGATAAATTCATTATTACTGATGTTGCTATTACATATCTTCGTCAACCTACTAGGTTTAATATTGTAACAGATGAAGTTTCTGAACTTCCATTTAAAACTGAGATTATTGATCTTGCAACACAAAAACTTCTTGGTATCCTTAAAGATCCAGGTTATCAAGTTGCTATAAATGAAAATAATTCTTTAAAATAATACGTTACTATGAGAATTGTTAGTTACGGAAAAACATTTGTCGATAATATTACTGTTGATACTAAGTTATCTAATGGTCAAATCGGCATTTGTACTGCTTATGGCACTCAACTGCCAACTACCGGTAGACCTGAGCCATTTGTAATTATGTCTGCAATTCCTACTAAGAGTGGCGGGTATGTGAATCAAAGAGGTGTTGATATTAACCCTTTTAATTTCACTTATAATGTTCGTAAATATACTGAAGCTGATCAAAAGGAAACTATTGTTCTTAAAGGTATTACGAATCCTGCTTTGAAGCCCGCTGATGGAATTGTATATAACGCAGATGCTGAGTTCTGTGGTGCCATTGAAATTGTTTCTTCTGAACCGTATCGTCACGGTTTAACTGTTAATCCTAATCCTCAGATTGTACAGATACCTGTTCGTATTCATGCAACTGATACTCTTGATCGTCTTGTTGAAAAGATTAAGAAAGCTATGAGTCTTACAGCTTATAACAAAGAGTTGTTTGATATTACAGTTGCTAAAGATACCCAAGGTGTTAATATTACAGTTGTTGCTAAACAACCTACGAAACTTACTGTTAATGTATTTGGTTTGTTAGCTGATCAAAAGGCTAATGGAACTATTACTATTGAACATACTAAGTTATCTGGTTTCTTAGCTGATGTTGCTCTTAGTGATGAAGACTTACGTTATTCTCTGATTAATATGGGTTGGAATCCTAATGAAGAGTGGCAAGAAGCATGGGGTATTGCTGATCCTAAAGTAGGTTTTGATAAGGTTGCATATCTTGTTATATCTACTGCTGAATTTAATCAATTCCCTGAAATAGCTGCTGATAATAATAGTCCACGTAAGTTCCAAATTGTTGTTGGTACTGAAGCTGTTATTGATGCAGTTATTGCTAAATTAGAAGCCATTAAGGTTTTAGCTAAAGGCAGTGGAGATAATGCCATTGCATTAAATACTGCAACTGATTAAGTTGCTATTGTAAACTACGTGGAGCTTAACGGTTCTACGTAGTTATTTTCGTTTAAACTTAATGCTATGGAATGTAATATTAAAATTATCAAGTTAAAACAAGTTCTTCCTCCGGGTACATTTCCTAAGCGTGAGCATAACGTTCGTTTCTTTTATCATCGTACTGATGGTTGTTACTATATGTATGATGAAAAAGGATGTGAGATTAATCTTACTACAGATGGTAATATTATCGCAATTGATAGAGAATTAATTGTTGGTAGTGAATCTCTCACAGATGATACTTTAGTTTGTATAGGTCTTAAAGCTAATTATGTGCATCCTAGTCGTGGTGTTAGAAATAATACTTGTGATTGTCAAGATACATATATTAGAGCTTGGACTTATATTAAGGATCTTCAAGATTTCTTACAGACAGGTCATATCGAACGTAATTATTATAGAGTTAGTCTAACTCCTTCTCCGGAAGAAGGTGGTATTGTGGGTTGTACTGGTTCTCATATTATGCCTGATGAAAGTCCTGATGGATTTAGGTTTCAATTTGAAGCTGGTAGTAAAGTTAAACTTTATGCTAAACCTGCTCCTGGTTATCACTTTATGGGTTGGAAAGAGTATCATTCTAATGAGATTATGTCTATTAGTTCTGATTGGACTTTCAATATCAAGAAAGATATGGACTTGATAGGCGTATTTGAAAAAGAAGGTTCTCCTGTTAATAATTTCTATATTAATGTAGATGCTTATCCTGCAACTGCTGGTTATGTTGTTGGTGCAGGTACTTTCCCGAAAGGTACAAGACATTCTATAACAGCTGCTCCTATTGATGGTTATCATTTTGTTCATTGGAAAAACAGTAAAGGTATTCTAGTTTCTACTAATCTTCAATATGATCTTATTGTTGATTCAGATGAAACTTATACTGCATATTTTGAACTTAATGCTCCTCAAACATATAAAGTTACTGTAAATACTACTCCATCTGATAAAGGTACGGCTAGCGGAGCTGGAGTTTATCAAGTTGGTCAAATTGCTACTATAGTTCCTTCTCCTGCTCAAGGTTGGAAAGTTGGAACTGTTTCTGCGTCTGATGGTAATATTACAGATAATGGTGATGGCACATGGAGTGTTGTAGTTAATCAAGATGTTACTGTTACAGTTACTTTTGTTGAAGCCATTAGATATTTCACGTTTAGTATTATAGCTAATGCAAATGGTTTAGTTAGATACAAAGATATACAAGGTCTTTGGTCTAGTTGGGCTGCTCAACATGAAGTAACTGCTGCTGAGAAAACAATTGTTACTATTGAAGGTAAAGCTAATAGCGGATATGAGTTTGAAAATTGGATTTCTCCTACAGGTGCTACTCTTCCAAATAATGAGAATAACATTATTGTAGAAGAAGGTCTTGATCGTAAAACATATACTGCTTATTTTAAAGAGGCTTACGTTCCTCCTACTGAGTTTAATTTTAGTCTACGTTGTGGATTAGGTGGTCAAGTTCGTTATAAAACTTCTGATGGCTCTTGGTCTTCATGGAGTACAAATATTGATGGACTAGAATTTGCTGCCGGTACTTTAGTTTATTTTGAAGCTCAACCTGAATCTGGTTATCAATTTGATAAATGGGATGTTAATGGTGATGAAGTTCTTGAAATATCTAGTTCTATTGAAATTAATCAAGTTACTAGAATTGAAGGATACTTCTCTAAAATTCCAATAACAAATCATAATGTTACTATTACAGCAAATGCTAATGGTAAATGTAAATATAAAGTTGGTAACGGATCTTATTCGGAAGCTAAAATATCACATTCTGTTAGTATTGCTGATGGAGATGTATTAGAGGTATTAGCTGTTCCCGATAGTGGTTTTGTTTTCTCTAAATGGACTATAGACGATTCTGAATCTACTGATAATCCATATTCACAATCAGTTCATGATGATTTGAATTTATCATGCACGTTTGCTGAAATCCCACCGGAAGAAGTTACTATTACAGTACAAACTGATGGCACGAATGAAGCTCGTTATCGTATAGGAGATGGTTCTTGGTCTAATTGGTCTAGTTCTGAACAATCCTTTAATGTTAATGTTGGTTCAATTTACTCTATTGAAGCTCAAGTTAAAGGTAATTATACGTTTAAAGAGTGGACTACAGGTAGTGAGAAAACATCAAGCAATCCTGCAAACTTCACAGCTAAATCGGGTGTAAATGCAATACACATTGCTTCATTTGAAGCGATAGTAATGAGAACACTCATAGTTGTTGCTGGAACAGGTGGAAAGTGTAGAGCTAAATTAAACAATAGTTGGAGTGATTATTATAGTGGCTCTCATACATTCATAGATATTGTTGATGGAACGAAAGTCACAATTGAAGCATTAGCCAATAATGGTTATCATTTCTTGAAATGGACTGATTCGGGTGCGCCGACTTCTGTCACAAGAGAAATTATAATGGATAGTAATAAAACTATTACTGCTAAATTTGAGGCTGATGCTCCTAACGAGTTCCAAGTTACATATGAAGCTATTCCTAATGGAAGTGCTACAATGGATGGAGCTGGAATTTATGCTGATGGTGAGACTTGTAAAATTAAAGTTAATGTAAGTGCTGGTTATATTCTTGGAGATGTTCTTGTTGATGGAATTAAAGTTCCATTAAATAGTCAAAATGAATATAGCTTTGTTGTTGAAAAGAATATTAAGGTTACTATAAATTGTGATCTTATTCCTGAACCCGATAAGTTCACATTAACTGTTAGAACTGATACTAATGATACTACGCAAGGTGGTGTAGGAATCGGAAGTGCTAAGAATTTAGCTACTGATTCTGGAGAATTTGTTGATGGTACTACTGCAACGATTCATGCTACAGCGGTAGAAGGTTATAGTTTTGGTGGTTGGTGGAAAGATGGAGTTAAGGTTTCAGATGATGTAAACTTTAGTGTTACTGTTGATGCAACTAAGACTTATATTGCTAAATTTACTCGAGATCCTTATTTAAATTTAGATAAGACTTCTCTTGAGTTTGAAGCTATTGGTGGAACTCAGACAGTTAATGTTACTTCTAACGTCGAATGGACGGTATCATAAATAGGGGGAGGTAGTGAGATGGCTATTGCTTCTTGGCTTACCCCTGCTTCTAAGAGTGGCACGGGTAATAAAACTGTCAATTTAACTGCCAGTAAAAACCCTGGTGCTAGCAGAACAACAATTGTTACTGTTACTGTCAGTGGTATTACTAAAACTGTAAATTGTACTCAAACTGAGCAAGATAAGTTTACTTTAAAAGTTTCTTCTATTACTCTTAATAGCTCTGGAACTGCAATAACGGATATTGGAGAATGTTCTATTGGTTCTACATCGAATGCTGGAGTTAGTACTGGAACTTATTATCGTGACACTTTGCAAACAATTACTGCGAAAGCTGCTCCTACTGGGTATAGTTTTGTCGGTTGGTATGAAGGTTCTAATTTGATTTCTAGTTTACAAGTTTCTGTTACTATGTATGCTAATAGAACACTTGTTGCTAAATATCAAATTAAGAGCTATGTTGTAAATGCAGTATCTGATGATACAACTAAGGGAATTGTAAGTCCTGCTGGTCAAACTGTAGAACATGGTAAAAATGCTACTGTAACTGCTTCAAGGAAAACTGGATATAAATTTGATGGTTGGTATAACGGAACTACTAAGGTTACAAGTGCTAATCCTTATACATTTGCTCCTACAGCAAATATCACTTTAACTGCTAAGTGGGCTATTAATACTGTATCGGATACAGTAAAGATTAGTCCTTCTGGTGGTGGTACTGTTAGCCCTAATCCTATTACTGGACAAGAGAATACTACAATTAATACTACAGCAACTCCTGCTACAGGTTATAATTTTAAACATTGGAGATATAATAATTCTAGTGCTTCTGGAGGATATTCAGAAAGTACTACTAATCCTCTGAAGATTACTATAACAGGTAAAAGAGATATTACTGCTGTATTTGAACTTAAATCTTATACAGTTACTTGGAATGCTAACGGTGGTACAGTAAGTCCTGCGTCTACAACTAAGACTCATGGATCTACATTAGGTACTTTACCAACTCCAACTAGAGCAGCTACAGCAGAATATTCTTATACATTTGCAGGTTGGTTTACAGCGGCTAGTGGTGGTACTCAAATATCATCAACTACTACTGTAACTGGAAATGTTACTTATTATGCTCATTGGACAGCTACTAAACGTTCTTATACAGCTACATTCAATGGTAATGGTGGAAGTACTCCAAGTCCTTCTAGTATTACTAAAGAATACAATGTTGCTTTAGGTACACTTCCTACTTGCTCTAGGACAGGCTATACATTCCTTGGTTGGTACACAGCTTCTAGTGGTGGAACTAAAATTTCTACTACAACTGTTGTAACTAAAGATATTACGTATTATGCTCAATGGTCAATTAATAGTTATACTTTAACATTTAATCCTAATGGTGGTACTGTAACTCCAACGTCTAAAGATCTTGAATATAATTCTGCTTATGGTACGTTGCCTACACCTACTAGAGCTTCTGATGCACAATATACTTATACATTCGCTGGATGGTACACTGCTGCAACAGGAGGAACTCAAGTAACTGCTGCCACTAAGATGGCTGCTAAAGACACAACTGTTTATGCTCATTGGACATCCAATACTCGAAGTTATACTGTAAGTTATCAAACAACTTATGGAACTTTGAATAAAACTAGTCAAAGTGTTGCATACAATTCTAAAGGGTCTTGTACTTTGACTATGCCTAATAACACAGCTGAATTCACTTATACGTTTGTTGGATGGTATACTGCTGCTAATGGTGGTGGAACTAAAGTTGGTTCTGAATTAACTTTAGAAACTCCTGCAATTAAAGGAACTGTAACTTATTATGCTTATGTTACTAGAAGTACTAAATCTTACACTCATACTTTCAATGCAAATGGAGGTGGAACTGTAAGTCCCGCAACTATAACAAAAGCTTACAATACAGCTCTCGGTACATTGCCTACTGTTAGTCGTACAGGTTATACATTTGTTGGATGGTTTGATACATCTGCTACAAGTGGAGGTACTCAAGCTACAACAACCACTAAAGTTACTGGAACTAAAACTTGGTATGCTAGATGGTCTATCAACAGTTATACGTTTACATTTGATAAGAATGGTGGTAATACTCCTTCTTCTACAACTATAACTAAAGAATACAATACTGCTATTGGAACGTTACCTACTTGTACTAGAAGTGCGGATAATACTTATACATATGCTTTCGCAGGTTGGTTTGATACTTCCGCATCTAGTGGAGGAACTCAATTAACTACTGCTACTAAGGTAACATCTAATAAGACTTGGTATGCTAGATGGACTTCAACTTATAAAAATTATACTGTTACATGGGATGGAAATGGTGGTACTCCTAGTAAGTCTTCTAGTTCATTCCATTATAATGATGCTTTAGGTACATTACCTACGGCAACTAGAACAGGATATACTTTTAAAGGTTGGTCTACTTCTAAGACAGGTACAGTAAACGTTAATACAACAACTAAAGTAACAGCTAATGTTACATATTATGCTGTTTGGACTATTAATTCTTATACTTGGACATTTGACGCAAATGGTGGTACAGGTGATACAACTAAGACATTAAATTATAATGCTACACTTAGTACATTACCTACGGCAAGTAGAGCTCCTACTGCGGCGAATAACTATACATTTGCAGGTTGGTTCGATACTGATGCTTCAACAGGTGGTACTAAGTTGACTACTTCAACAAAATGTACTGGTAATAAGACTTGGTATGCTAGATGGACTGCATCTACTAGACAGTATAAATTGACAGTTACTGCTGGTACAGGTGGTACAGTTAGTGGTGGTGGTACTTATAATTACAATGCGTCAGCTACACTAAAAGCTACGGCTAATTCTGGTTATCACTTTGTTAAATGGAGTGATGGTAATACGAGTGCTACGCGGACAGTCACTGTAACTAAAGATGCTACTTATACTGCTACATTTGAACAAGATCCTTATTTGAATCTTGATAAAACAAGTCTTGAATTTGAGGCATCAGGAGGTACTCAAACTGTTAATGTAACTTCTAATGTTTCTTGGACTGTTTCTTAAACTATTAAAAGTTCCGCAACGCTCTGCAAACCCCAGTAGAGAAGGTGATGTGGAAGCGTGCGGAACTCAAAATCTATTTATAAATAATTAAATTATCATTATTATGGTTTCAAATTCTTCTTTAGATGAAAGAGCAACTGCTGTTGAAATTGGTGATTTAGTTGATGGAGTTGGTGCTCCTGTAATGCGTGCAGCTTATTCTTTAAAATCTAAACCTAGCTGGATTACGTTATCTGCTGTTGAGGGTACTGGTAACTCACAAGTTGATGTTACTGCTCCTGTTTATAAAGGACGTAAAGGTCGTTCAGGATCTATTACTGTAGCAGTTGAAGACTTAACGGAAGAGGTTGCAATACAACAGTCAGGTTCTAACATTTGGGATGTTACTACTCAATCTTTAGCTTTCGTTAAAACAGGTGAAGCTAAGAAGTTTACAGGTAATTCCAACTTGGGTTCTATTACGTTTACTGTTGATTCCGATGCTTCAGCTTGGTTAACTGCTGGTAAATTAGTAGTTGCTACTAAACAATATAATTCAGGTGCAGCTATCGAAGGTGACCCGGGAGCAAGTGATGTTTATGCTTTCGAGATTACGTTTACTGCTGCTGCTAATCCAACAGTTAATACTCGTACCGGACATATTACTGTTAATGGGCAGAAATATACTGTAACTCAAGCTGCTGGTGATGCTACGTTATCTGTATCTCCGACTTCTTTGACTTTTGCAGCTGCTGGCGAAACTAAACCGATTACGATTACTGCTAATACTGCTTGGACTATTTCATAATCTGTATTTAATTTGAATATTGTGGGTCTAGTGGATACTAAGGTATCTACTAGACCTTTTCTTGTATAAACTAGTTAATCATTAAACGTAATTATTATGGCTAAACCTAGTTGGATTTCTGTTAGTCCGACAAGTGGACAAAATGACGGTAGTATTCAAGTTACTACTACTGAAAATACAAATCCAGTGAATCGATCTGGTGCAGTTGAAGTTACAGGAGGGGGGATTACTAAATCTATAGATGTTTCTCAAATTCCCGGTGGCTTCTATTTAAAAGAGGTTGCTATCATGGGTAATGTTAAACCACCTTGTCGTGTTAAAAGTACTGGAAAAGTTCAAGAACTCAATGTCGCAAATGGTTATAGAATTACTATGACTGAAACTTTTGGCATTACTATTGAGATGGATTATCCTGGATTAGGTACAGGTGCAGTTGTATTTAGAATGGTTTTTAGTAAAGATCTTACAGCTAGAGAAATAGGTATGGTTAGTGGTGAAGCTTTATCTCCATATATTAATTGTATGATTAATCAAACTGATCATACTCAATTAGTATTTAATTTAGGTAACGGTTATCCAGAGATTTCTAATGGAAATAAAGTTGCTATTACAGTAAGTGCTTCATCTACAGAAAATTTTATAATATATTATGCTAATGAAGCTATATAATGGAAGATACATTATTATTACAACTAATTCAATCTATTAGTATTGTATATATCGCAATTGTATGTTTAACTACTTATGGTATTATACAAACTATTCAAAACATTTCTAAAGCTAAAATTTCGAGAAAAGCTAAAAGCATTATTACTTTAATTGTTGGTATTCTTACTGCAATCCTTTATGTATTTAAACTAGATGCTTCACTTGAAACAGTATTGCTTTCGTTTCTTATTTCTACGTTTGGATATGATTTGATTCTTAAACCTATATTTAAACGTATTACTCAGCGTTTTGCTGATTCTAAAAATGTATAATCGCGGACTAATGAAGTACTATTACTAATCGGTTTAGTGCTTCTTTTTGTCGTATAAGGGAAAATCATTGCTCGCTTATATCATCGACTAAACGTTCTATTAATGATTTAAATTTCCTAGTATGACACCTGTGACTTATACTAATTTGAATAAACTCTTGTTAATTAGAGATATTCAGGATATTGCTAAAACTTATATCAATGATGATAGAAGTTGTTGTTGGATTTGGAAGAATAAAATTGCTGATGTTTATCATATAGGTTATGTTACTTTTATGAATTACATTAGTGTTCCCTCCATTAATGCGAAAATTGATGAGGCAATTGCTAAAAGAGAATCCTTGAATACAAAATTCAAATATTGATATTAATGTTCATGTTATAAGTCTAATTCTTATCATTGCTAATTATAGTAATATATTTGTTGTGCATCTCAATGTCGAGGTGCATTAAAACAAATAATTATTATGACTAACGAAAATGAAACTGGAGTTAAAGTTCCGAAGGGACAAATTAACTACAACACTGTTGCAGGTTCTCTAGGTCTTGCTGCTTTTGCAGGATTGGGTTTGAAAAATTGGTTTGGTGGAGCTTGCGGTAACAATCAAGTTGCTGGTACTGCTGCTTTCGCTGAAAGTCAATTTGTTTCTAGTTTAATGTCTGAATTAGCTAAAGAGAAGTCAGAAAGATATGCTGATTCTGTTGGAATCAATACTTTTAAAGAGGCTTTGGCTTTAGTTAAAGAAGAACGTGAGACTAGACAAGCTAATGACAGAATTACTTTCGAAACTCTTGCTCGTTTGGATAAAGAGTCTGCTCTTAACAAACAAGATATTGAGTGTTTCAAGAAAGAAGTTGCTCGTGAGTTCTTAGATGTTAGAGGTGATTTGAAATCTGCTATCGCTCTTGAAGCTGAACGTCGTAAAGCTGCTGATGATCAAATTTTTGATTATGGTCAGTGTAATTACGTTCGTTATATAAAGAAGATTGATGCAACTCAAATTTGTCCGGTTGTTGAAATAGCTGCTCGTGCTGCTGGTCCTGCTGTACCAGATCCGAATGCTACAACTCCTGCCACTAACGCTTAATCTTAGAGTGATATGAATAATGCAGAACTTGTTGCAGTAGCTGTACGTAGATGGCTTACTCCTATAGTTAAAACTATTGGAGGTGGAATTAAGATTCCTGTTACTTCAGGTATTGGTAAATTTATGAGTAGTTTCTTTGGTTTAGATCTATCTACTTATAATGTTCTTAATGAATTAGATTTTATTATTGAGCCTACACTTGATTATATTATTAAGCCTCAATTGGCTAAGTTATCTAAGTTCATTCCAGATGAACAGATACCTAAAGTAGTTAATAGTTATCTTGATTCAGCTATAACTAAAGCTACTGCAAAAGGTTCTGTAAATATCTTTGGTTTTGAATTTGAAGCTACGGCTTTTCAGAACCTTAAACGTGAAATTGATAACTCTCTTAAAAATAATGTAAGTCATGATGAAAGACCCGCATGAGCATACTGAAATGCTTCACGAAAACGAAGATGTAAGAAAGAGGGATTGTCGAAAATATAAAGAACTTTACGGTAAGCATTTTACTAAAGACTTATGTGAATGGGCTGTTTCTAAAATGGAAAATCGTAATGGTACTCATCATCATTATACTTTAGAGGAGGTTAAAGAGATTTGGCATAAGTATAATATGAATGATATTCACAATGCTAACTGGCATGATGTTACCTACGTGATGAATATGGCATACGCTGATTTCTATGGTCGCTTATTTACTGAGCATCATGAATGTGCTATTTATGCTTATCTATTCCTCACTGATCCTGATGGATATGAAGGTATAGCATTCCAAAGATGGCTTGCTGATATTAAGGGTAAAGATGAAGATATTCCTTGGAAGAAGTTCATACAATAGCATTTAGTCACAGATGTTATTTATATTAAGGCAATTTTAATTATTCCTGATCCGACTGCTAGTTCCGCTAGTAGTCGGATTTTTTTTGTTTATAGCAACTTTCTAAATACACGAATATGAATTATAAAACAAATTGTGTAATGAGTGGTATTTTTATTGCTATATTAAACTTGATTGGTGTTATCGTTTCATCTATAGGTGTTGTCTTCGTTAAAGAATGGATTGCTAAAAAACGTCGTAAGATTACAACTGATATTCTAGCATCTAAAGCTGAATGTTGGATGCAATTAGATAAAATAGCTTCTAATGTTAGGAATGCTCTAAATGCTAAAGGTGTTTATGTAGCATACTTTCATAATGGTGGTAAATTTTGTAATGGTATTAACATGGATAAATTTACTGTTATTGCAGAAGATTATGATATTAGTATAACAAATCCTTATAAGGTTCGTTATAATAATGTTCTTACATCTATAATGCCTTATACGATTCTACGTTTATATAGAGATAGCAAGTATGTATTTCGTATGAGCAACCTTACTAAATATCATTCTAGTATGTATGTTGGAGATCTTAGATCACGTGAATGTAATACTGCTGTAAGTATTCTCATTAGAGATCTTAAAACTGATATGCCTATTGGATTTTTAAGTGCTGAATTTGAAGAAGACTTCGAACCTAGTACTGATATGATGCAAATATTTTGGAAAAATCACAATCGTATTTCTCGCAATATGACTATGGTTATAGATGCGACAGAAGACACTCATAAAAACTAATATACCATGGCAGTTATTTACGCAAGAACTAATTTACCGCCTAGGTGTGGTAAGGGTTCAAAAAATCTAAAGAACGTTATCCGAGTTACTAATAAATATGTTAATTGTGGTCCTTGGCATGGAGTTGTTCCCGTTAAGAATCGTCCTATTATAAAAGGTTCTAGACCAGATACTCCAATACTTGAACTTTCAACTAATCATATGAAATTCATCCCTCGTGGTGAAACTAAAGAATTAGGTATTTCAACTAATAAAACTTGGCGAATTGTTTAATGTATTACTATGGCAACACTTAATCAACTAGGAAGTAAAATTTCTAATATATTAGGTAAGCCGGGTGATCATAGCATTCAAGAAAGAGCAAAGAGTGCATGTAAGTCGCTCTTTGCTACTTTTATTCGTCAAAGTATTGAACGTAATGGTGTAGATGAGGTTCTTAAAGTTAGCTTTAATGTTCCTTTAATCTGTATTCCGCTTACTGATTTAGAAAATACCTATGCTGGAATTGGTGCTAAAGATATGATTCTTACTACTGAGCATCGAGTTCCAATGCCTCTACGTATGCCTAATGATGCACCATTTCTTCATGTATATACACAGCATGATGATGGTAGTTTTATTACATATAAATACGCTAGTAATAGCATAGTTCCTCTCTTGACCACAGTCTATTCCCCTACTGGGGTTTGGGGAGTTTATCAAGTCGTTAATGGTAAACTTAAAATTATCATCAAAAATACTCTCAAAAACTTTGAGATTGATGCTAAAAATTATAAGTTTGTAACGATTGTGTTTGTAGCTGAAAATCCTGAAGATGTTATTACTATGTATATGGAAGATGATGGTCAAGATATTGAACTTCCACTTCCAGCAGATATGATAGAAAGAATAACATATGAGGTTCTAAGAACTGAATTTGGTATTAAGCCTACAGAACATGAAGTTAAGATTATTAGTGATAGTACTTATGCGCCTAATGATCCTAATGGAACTCAACGTTTAATCCATAATAAAGTAGAATAAACTATATGGAATCTATACACTATTACCACGACTATCAAGAGTATTGCTATAATACTATTGAGAAACTTAGTAAAGATTTGCATAATACTTATGTTAGACGTAATAATCTAGCTAATATTTGTTATGCTAATCTGAATCTACTTGAATCTAACAAGATAACTAAAGAGTTACTTGATAATATGATTCTAGGTAAGAAAGTAAAAGGAGTTAAACTTCTGAGAAAGCTTGATTGGAGTAACGAAGCTAAAGCAGTATCTCTTCGTATTACTTATAATCGATTCGCTTATCTTTGTACAGTTCGTATTCCTAAACTACTTGCAATTATTAGATATTATGATTGGATGTGTCGTATTCCTCATAGTATTTTTAATCAGATTCAACGAAGTCTTAATAAGAGTCTTATAGAAACTCTGATACGTGGTGGTAGTGTTTCACTTGGTACATATCTTGGTACTTATCAAGTACAACGTGCTGTTGCTAGAGAATCTGTTGATTGGGCTGCATCTTTTCGTCTTAGAGATGAAATGATTGCTGCTGGTATTGAAGTTCAGAGTTTTCTTAATCCTTATGGTAAGAATTGGAAAGTTAAATCTGATAATCCTTATTATTGGTTCTGTAAATGGATTCGTCATAGAATGGGTGTAGATGTTGTACCTAATCAAATATTTTATAAATATCATCCTACTCATTGTCATATTAATATTAATACTGATAGTAAGATTACTAAATATAAGACAATAGAGGAAGTTATTAAAGCTGATAATCTTGCATTTGACGCTAAACTTAAATATATTCGACAGCATGATCCTACTATTATGGATAGGTATCCTCATGCTAAGAGTAAACGTGAACGTACTAAAAATAATGAAGTAGATGAATACATTAGACCAAAATCTGATTAGCTCTAGTGTTGTTATTCATAGGATTATTGAAGATTATGATGTTCATTCTATGGATTTCATTACTCGTATTCCTACTTGGATATGTGAAGCTCTTGCTGATTTAAATATTCAGCAACATTATATTAATATAGGAGAAACTATTGATTTTGATGATTATCGTTGTGAACTTCCTAAAGGTTGTAAAAATATTCGTTTAGTTACTATTGGTGGAAAACGTGCTGATTTTACTACTAATCCTGCTCCATTTGAGCATGATAGTGGAAACTATATACCACTTGCCGTTTCGTTTCCGATAGGCTGGAATCTAACAGAAAACGTTGTTTTTGACTTCATACGAGCCACTAGAGAGAGTTTATACACTTACTCGATTAATGGATCGTATTTGCATCTAAATGTCAGAAAAGGCACGTTGGGGCTGTTATACCATGGGTTGCCAATGACACTAGACGAAATACTTAAAATCAATGTTCCTCTTATACCTAATAATGATGTTCTTATTGATGTTTTAAAGAACTTTGTTATGATGCGTATTCTTCAACGTAATTACCGTCATCCAGTTATGAATTTAAAAGAGAGTAATCCTTACACTAATCCGGCATTAGCATACGATAATGCTAAAATAAAAGTTCGAAATGCTTGCAATAGGCTTACTAAAGATAAACGAGATGATTGCAGTAAATCTATGTTGAACTTCTTCTTAAACATGAAAAACCGTTATGTGAATTAATTATGAATATAAATGATGGTTTATATCCTAATGCTAATCCCGGTGCAGTCAGAAATGGTGTTAAGTCATTTGCATTAAATATAATGTATAATGATGATGGTAATACTCTGATTAACGAGAATGGTTTTGAGGTTTATAAAAAAGACTTAGACGTCTACGGAACTTTAGTTGGTAAAATTGAAGTTCCGTTAGGCGTCATTTTGTTTTTTAAAGGTACTCCTGATAAAATAGTTTATATATATCAAACAACTAAAGATAAAGATGATATTAAAACTATTGTATTTCAAGGTAACTTTAATTTTACTATAGATCATCCTATTAGTGGTACATTTACATATATTGATGAAACTAATTTATTTATAACATTTACTGAAGGTATTTCTAGTAATAATGAAACTCGTATTCTATATATTACTGAAGCTCAAAGTAAATATAAAGGATATATTAAAGATTCTATTGTTGAAAATAATGTAATTACAATTACATTTAATGAAGGTTCTGAATATATTCTTAATCTTATTCCTGATATAGTATTTCCTACATTAGATATTAGTATTATCGCTGGAGGTCTTAAAGCTGGAGGTTATCAATTTGCTACATCTATTAAATTACATGATGGAACTTATAGTGATTATTCTTTATTATCTCCTGTATATTATGCTGCTCCAGATTATGGCGAAAATATCGCTATAGGCGATGTAACTAAAAAAGGATTTAGATTTAAATTTAGTAAAGCAGGTACTTACAAATTAGCTATAGTATATAAAAGTCCTACTACAGAAGAATGTTATGAAACTTTTGAAATTAATATTCCATCTGTCAATAGTACTTTTGATTTTACTACTATATCCAAGATGAAATCTATTTCTATAGATGATATAATTATAAGTAATACCGCTTATACTAAAGATGAAGCTCAAACATCTTTTGATGGTTATCTTCTTAGAGGTAATGTTGTTACTCCTGAATATAAAGATATTACTGATTTCTTCACAAGTATTGATGGTGAACTTCTTCTTCAAAAAATTAAAATTGATTTTGTTAAGTTTGCTGAATTTAGTGGTGTAAAAGATTTTGTTAATACTTCTATTACTCCTCATAGTGGAAGTGGTAAAGTTGGAGATTTCTTTAAATCTAAAGATATATCTAATAGTGGTTCTTTTAAGGAAGATGAAGTTTATTATTTCTTTATTACTTTTATAGATCATAAAGGTAAATATATAAATAGTTTTCCTATTAAAAATTCTCGTGGAACTTATGCTCATATAATCAATGCTTCTAAAACTAAAACTCTTGATTTATATGGAGCTAAAGTTAATATGAATACTTTTGTTTCAGCTTTTAATACTAATATTAATATTACTAAATTTAAAAATAGTATTAAGAGTTATGCTATTTATTATGCTAAATCTACACCTGAGATTTCAAACTGGATTTCTCAATGTTTTACTATTCGTGATATAGGAACTAATGATGTAATTGGAGATAATTATGAAGACCCTTTTAGATCCGCAAGTCGTTTTAGGTTATATCCTATTGAATATCTTGTTACTAATACTGTGTTACCTTCATTCTATATTAAAGGTCTTAGGTATAATAAAGAAGCTAAAATATGTCTTAATAATTATGAAGGTGGTTCTGGTACTGAATGGGGAAATGATGCCATTCATCAAGCATGGAATGCAGGAGATAGAGCTAGATTAAATTCTCTTATTCAAGAAAATCTTCTTAATGGCAAGAATCTTAATACTCCTGATAAATCAATTAATGCCGGTGAATATTTAGGTGCTTTTGATAGGCTTAGTAAATATACTAAGAAGACTGATATGCCTAAGACTAGTAAAGATTTTAATATGTTTACTGATTGGGGAGATCATATCAAAGGTCCTTGGGAATCTGGAGATCTTGTTCATTCTATTCTTGATACAGAAACTACAGATATTGCAAATAATGCTCCATATCCTACGATTCTTAATGCAGACTTTTATCCTATAAATAATAGTGCTATATCTAATGCTGGATGTGATAGTAGTTTCAAATTAATTAATGGTTCTACTATGCTTCAAGAAAATATCTTTGGTTTAGCCAAAGAAGGTACTGATAGCGAAGGTGGAACTAGTTTACCTAATGAGTCTCTTACGGATATTGTTTATAAACAAGCTGATGAAGAAATTAATGGTATTAAACGAGATGTAAGAACTCAAACTAGGGTTATTTCTGTTATAACTAAGGATGATGATTCTGATAGTTATAGGCAAGAATTAACTACTATTAAAGAGAAACTTATATACGCCAATGGTTATAATAACGCTGAATATTTAAAACAAAATTCAGAAGGCACTTGGGAAGTTATAACAGATGAAAAAGAAGCTACTATAGTTTTAAGTAGTGAAATTACTGTTAAAACTCTTACAGCTGAAGAATATAATTCTATTATTATTGAAGTATCTAATAAAGATGATTCAAACTGGATTCTTCTTTATAATGAGAATAAGAAATATTATAACTTTGATACGTTTACTATATTTAATAGAGGTATTGTAGATTTAAATCGTTATTATGACGTTAATACAATTCCTGTACCTGATTTATTTAATTTATCTTTAGTTGCTGCATCTAGTATATATCCTATAGAGAATACTGATGAAATTGTTCTTATTGGTGATACATTTCCAGCCTGTGTTACTCAACGTTGCACTTGTCCTTCAAATAAATTCAATAATGTTGGAGATGCTACTCATCATAATAATAATATCTATCATATTCATCGTATGATTATTACTTATTATATTAAAAGTAGAATGAATTTTCTTGCACTTCATAGTGGTAAAAATGTAAATAGTTCTATTATTAAATATAAAGGTACTACGGCTAATAATAATTTTTCTGGTAAAGCTAATAAATTTAATATCAATACTATTATCAATAAATTCACAAGTGGTCTTAGTGAGGAATATGCACCTCATACTATGGATATATATCCGACTACTTTTGATTATGATTCTATTATTGATTTAGGTTATAGAGATTATGTTATTGATAACTTTTGGCATACTGAAGATGGAAGTGCTTATGATGTTGAAATGAATTGGAAAGGTTTCAATGATATTACTCAATTTAAATCCACTGATAATCTAAAAGATACATTTGCTGCTAGAATTATTCGTTCTAATGTTAATAATATGGAATCGAATGATATTGGTTGGCGTAAATTTAAAGCTGATTCTTATAAAGATATTCCTATTACTAAAGGTTCTATTGTAAATCTTTTATCAGATGCTAAATCTCTTTATATTCAAATGGAACATACTCTATTTGTAACATCTGTTAAAGATAGTCTTAATCAAGAAGAAGATGGGACTTATATTGGTACTAGTGATATCTTTGAAAGAACTCCTATTGAAATTATCTTTAATAATACCGGTAAGATCGGATGTAATAATAAGTTTTCTTCTATTATTACTCGATATGGTTATTTCGTTTGTGATAACTTTACAGGTACTATATATCATGTTAAAGGTGAATCAGATGTATCAGATATTTCATCTATAGGTCTTCAAGGTTGGTTTAAAGAATATATTAAAGAAAATGCTATTAATCCTCTAAATACTAATGGTAATTTCTTTATATTCGATGATTATAATAGTCGTATCATATTTGTTTCTAATAATCCAGATAATACTTATACGATTTCATATAACCTTAAGACTAATTTATGGATTAGTTTTCATTCTTATAATCCTATTATTACTTGGTCGAATCGCTTAGGTACATTTGTTGTTGATACAAATAATACTAAGATTTATAAGATTAATGCTCCTAATAAGTGTATATATTTTGATAATAAGATAATGCCATCTATTGCTCAATTTATATATAATGAAGAACCTCTTGTTAGTAAGTTATTTAATCATATTGAATGGAATAGCGCACTTGTTCATAATTGGAATCATCTTACTGCGGATAAGATTAAATTATTATATGATAAGACTATTGATTATTTAATGATTAATACTAATACTCAAAGTACTGGTATTCTTCCAATGATTCTAGATGAAACCTGGTATGATGACCATACTCTTAAGTACAAAGCTGGACGCTATTTATGGAATCTCATAGAAGACCATATAGACAACGATAGAGCATTCCAAATTCTCAATCCATCTAATATACCTTTTGAAATAGATCGCCTCTTAGGAATGAGATATGAGCCTAAAGCGTGGTATGAATATAGCAAGATTCAGAATCAATTCGGGTATATAACAATGGTGTACTTAAATCGTTTTATTGATACTACTACTAACGAAGATATTAATGAAACTGATGTTAATGCTATCATAGATGAGTATTCAGATAATATTGATATTACTAGTAAAGATTCTAATATCAAACAAGCTGAACTTAGATTATATGATATTAACGTTGTTGTTACTAAGAATACTAGATTATGAACTTAGAGGAACTCTGTAGACCCCAGTAGGGAAAGAGCTTGTGGAAGCGAGAGGAACTTTGTTAATATACTAAGTATGCCTAAAAGTAAAACTAAAACTAATAGTAATGATAGAGAATATGTAAATAGACGTCTTGCTCTTGCTAGAAAGTTCTATGATTACATAAATGCTTTTGAAGATGATTATGCAGATAATAGAAGTAGAAGAATAGCTCGTGAAAATAAAAATTCTTCTGATTTTATTATTCCTGATAGTGATTATCCTGATCATTTAGTTTCACGAGCATTACAAGCTATGTTTGAAACTGAATATGATGCAGCTTTATTTGAAGCTAATGGAGATAGATATTATAATCCTGATGATGATAGTATTTTACTTACTAAAGATCAACATGGAAATTCTATTTCTCCAATGCGTATTAAAACAACTCCTTTGCATGATATAATTAGAGCTGCAAAGAAAGTTAAAGGTTCTAATATTGATAAAGCTCTTGCTTTAGCTTATACTGAATCTACATTTGGTGTTAATCCTCATTTACGAGGTTTTCTAGGTCGTAAGGGTGAGACTTCCAAAGAAGATGTAACTAGAACGATGAATGAAAATCTTAAAGCCTATAATGAAAGTAATACGTATAATCCTGCTCAATTATTAGGATTAGATCATATAGATCCTGATAATGTTACTAAAGTTAATACGTATTTATCTAAATTAGTTGGTAAAGACGCTAATGCTAAAGAGTTATTCGAATATGAAGATGATGACTTTGGTGGTAAAAATATCAATCTAACTCGTAAAGGTGAAGAATACTTTGGTAAACGCCTTAATAATTGGTTAAGTGAAGGTAAACTACCTAATGCTTTAGTAAATGGTATGATTAATGCCGAGAACTATGTTGAATCTTATGATCCTACTGTTCAAGCTTTAAAGTATTTTCAAAAGAATCCTGTTAAATATAATAGTTCTGTATATAAAGCCGGAGATGCTGGTTCAGATATTAATAAAATGTCTGATGCTATGAAAAGCATTATTGGTCTTAGAAAACATAATCCTGAATTAGATATGTGGATAGAAAAAAATAAACGTTATGGTGGTACTATTAAATCTCTTAAGTGTAGACGTAGACGTTATGATCTAGGTGGAGCTAGAGATAATATTAATAGTGTTACTGGAAGTAGCTGGGGTGCAGGTAAAGGTATTCAAGAAGCTGAAACTAAAAGCGGTTTAGCTAAAGGTTTAGGAATAGGTTCTACTGTAGGTGCCGCAGCAGGAAGTATAGTTCCCGGAGTTGGAACCGCAATTGGTGGAGTAATTGGAGGTATTATCGGTGGTGTTTCAGGTTTGATTAGTGGTATCTTTGGTGGACGAAGAAAAAAACGTAAAGCTAGAGAAGCTGCTATTAGAGCAGATATTACTAAGAATTATGAGCTTGGTCAAGATGATATTCGTATTGATCAACAGGCTTTAAATGATGTTACAATTAATACAAATCCTATAGATATTTATGGAGATAATCCTATACCTACAGGTAATACTCAAACTGTTAGTAATCAATATAATATGATTGGTGTCCCTACAAAAGGAAATTATAAATTTGCTTTTAGATGTGGAGGTAGACGTAAAAGATATGCTGATGGAGGTTCTATAAATCAAGTTGCATCTAATGCGGCAATAGTTGAAGGACCTAGTCATGAACAAGGCGGTGTTCCTTATGGAGCAAATGCAGAAGTGGAAGGTGGTGAAGCAATACTCAATGGAAGTAATGCTGATTATATATTTAGTGATACTCTTAAGCTAGGAGATAGAACTTTTGCAGATATTGCTAAACCTCTTATGTTACATAAAGGTTATCTTGAAGATAAACTTGCTAAAAGTTCTGTAATGCTAGGTGGTCTTTTACGACTTACAGATCGTAGTACTTATGCTATAGATCGTAACACTAATGCTCGTAATACTGAAAAGCAATCTGCTAGACACAATAGACTTCTTGCTGAAATTAATGGAGTTCAAGCTGAATTGAATAATCTTTATAATCAACAAGAAGCTATGAAAGCTGAAGCAGGTGATACAGCAGAACCTAAGCAAGAATTTGCTCTTGGTGGTTCTATATTTGCTTGTGGAGGTAGACGTAAATATCCTACTGGAGGTTTAGCTATTCCATCTTTACAATTTGTAGCACCTACTCCTCAATTTGCTGAAATGGATATTCAAACTGTAACTCCGATTACTCCATCAGTAAATACCGGTGCTATGAGTGGAGTTATGATGGGAGCTAATTTGGCTGCCAATTTAGTAGCTCAAGATGCTATGAATAAACGTCAAGCTGTTGTATCCGGATTACCTCCTCATATTAAAGATGCTATGCTTAGTGAAGTTGGTATGAGATATGGTGGAAAAGTTAAGAAAGCTGATGGTGGTTCTGTTCAAGTATCCCCTTTTAGTGATTTAAATATTCAAGTTGATAATCCAACTAAACAGATGATTAATCCTAATCCTTATCTTATGTCTCCTATGATACTTAGAAGATGTGGAGGTAAAACTAAACGTTATGATTTGGGTGGATTTATTTCAGATGAAAGTGGTAATCTAATAGGTGCTGCTGGTAATCTTATAGGTAGTCTTATGCAAGGTCGTAGTAAACGTAAACTTGCTAAGAGCATTTCTGATATGCCAATTCCTAAAAGAGAATATCTTGATAATATAAATCTTGAATGGGATATAAATACTGATGCTGCTAAAAGAGAAGTTATTGATCAAATTTCTGCTATTGAAGATTTTGTTAAATCTAATTCATCTAGTGCTTCTGTAGCAAGACAAGCTATGCTTAGAGCTAGAAGTAAAGGTGCTAGTGCTTTGGGTAAACTAAAACAAGATGAGTTAATGCAAGAACTTAATATTAGAAATCAAGCTCGTCAAATGAATGCTGAAATTGCTGCTAAGAACAAACAGATTAAATACGAGAATGAAGTTGATGCTTTTGAGAAAGCTAATCTTGCTGCTTCTTTATTAGCTGAAGGCAATACAGGTATAAGAGATGCTCTTGTAGATTTAACAGGAGATATTCAAAAAATGCTTAATGATCATACTCTTCTCAATGATAAGCGTAATTCTAATATATTACATCTATTATCTAATGATAAATCTATAGGCTTCTTAAAGAATTTATCTGATAAACAAATATCAAGACTCTTCGGTAAAGATGCTGTAGCTCTTAAAGGTAAAAGCTGTGGTGGTAAAGTTAAGAAAAGATATGGTGGTAAAAGATGCGCTTAATTAACTGCTGTTATAACTCCGGATTAACGTCCGGAGTTTTGTTGTATATACAAATTTAATTCTTATGGCAATCATAAATAGTATTGAAAATATAGTTGTTAAGTCAGGTAAAGACTTTAAACGTAATGAAATGCAAGATATATTTACTCCTCGTGCTAGAATGATGGATCAAAATCTTGCTGTTATGTCTTCTTTGCAAGAACGTGCTATTCGAAATGAAAATGCTTATAATGAAATGGCAATTAAGATGTCTGAATATAATGCAATTCAAGGTAAAGATGAAGAAGCTCTTGCAGGTAAAATAGATGAAACTCAAAGTGTTATTAAAGAGAAAGTTGATGAAGATGGAGGTTGGTTCTTTGCAGATACTGCTGTTTCAGATGGTGCTCGTAGATTTTTAACTGATGAAGGAGTTAAAACTATTCTTGGTAATAAAGCTCAATTTGATGCTATGATGCAAGCTAATGAACAATCTGATGCACCTGAAGAATATAAAGCCGCAAATAGAGCTATGATTCTTGAAAGATTCAATGAAGCAGGAGGTAGTCTAGGAGGTAATGGTAAACAATCCATTAGTGCTTTTGGTACAGCTCTAGGTAAAGGTCATGATCGTTCTATTTATCAGAAAGAACTTCTTGAAATGATGAAAGCATGGAAAGCAGATAAACGTTCTGTATTCAATGCTCAATTTATTAATGATGTAACTGAATTGATGAATGATGCTAATACAGATCCTAAAGTTCAAGCTGTTGCTCAAAAGATTATTGCTGGTAGAGGTGGTAATTTATCGGGGGTTCTAACTCGTGATACTACAATTGAATCTGTAAGCGAAGATGAAATCCGTGAAGTATTTAGTGCAGTTCTTGCTAGTAAACCTGAATTTAGAACAGCTATGGCTAAAGAAGCTGAAATAAATAAATGGCTTAATAATAAACAAGGTGGCACTAATGCTCAATTAGTTTCCGATATGATTAAACAACAAATTGCTACTGATCCTCGAATGCAACAAGTAATGTTAATGAACTCTAGTTTTGCTAATTTAACTTCTTCTCAAAAACAAATTGCTATGAGTGATCCTCTAGTAATGCAACGATATTTAGAAGAGGGTACAATGCGCTCTATGCCGGAGTTAATGCAAAAAGAAGGTGAAACTGATGCAGATTATCAAGAACGAATGGGATTAGCTTATAATAATGCTTATACTCAAAATAGTATTAGTGCATTGTTGAATATGGCTAAAATAGGAGCTTATACAGCTATTGAAAGTAAGACTGATACTAAATGGTTCGACAATCTTTTACTTGATTCTCTTAAAGCTAAAAGAGAGCAACTAGAGAAGATTAAAGGACAAATGACAGAAGCTATTGGATTCACTAGAGCAAATCTTCCAGCTAATACAATGATGTCTATAGTAGACGCAAATATTAAAACAGCTACTGATGCTCTAGATAATGCTAAAGCTACTATGGCTAAATATGCAAATGCTACTGACCCTACTAGTATAAACCTTTATCAACAAGCCGAGAAATCTGCTATTGATGCAGAAAATATTATTAAGCAAAATAATGCTATGCTTAATTCTATTTATAGTCAATTTGATTTAACAAATGCGGATGATGTTAAAAGTATAAATGCTACAGTAAATGATCTTCTTGATGTTAAAGGTTCTTTATCGGATGATGTAAATAAAAATAAAGCTAAAAATATAATTGCTAAAGCTGAAACCATATCTGATAAAATAGATATTATAACTGATATTCTTTATGATAGTTATATAGAAAATGGTAATAACTTATTTATCGGATTTGATTTAGTTTCTTCTACAGCTAAAAGTGGTTATGGTAAAAATTCTAATGATCCTAAAGATGAAATTCGTAATATAGTTAGACAAAGATTTTTAACTACTGCTAAAAATAAAGGTTATGAATTACAAACAACACCTATTACTTTATTTACTCCTATAAGTAATAACAAAGCTGCATTTAGTGATGCTCTTGATGGTATAGGTAGACTACTAATGGATAATATTGGTGTTTGGAATTTTGCTACAGCATCTTTAGGAGATGATCCTACTAAAGCTAAGTTCTTAGAAAAAGTTATAGGTATGCCTTTAACTTCTAGTGAAGATTTTGCTGATATATTTAGTTCTCGTAAAAGTGGTTCAGGTAGTAATGCAGCTTATCAAATATCATCTAAGAATCTATCTATTGGCTCTGATGCTACTGGAAGACTATATCTTAAAGTTACTATTCCTGCACAAGGTGAAAACCAAGTACAAAAAGAAGCTATTTTATATACAAACGATGATGGTGCAAATATGGCTCTTATAGATGCTATAAGAAAAGGTGCGCAATGTTCTTATAATCAAGCTATGACTAATCCATATGACGCATATCAAAGACAAACTGCTAATGAAATTATGGCATTTAGTGGAAATATTGAAGGTCTTGGTGCTGATTTGGCTGTAATTACTGATCCTAATACACGTGATTTAAATAGATTTAATACTATTAATAATCAACGTGTAGGAAATATTTCTCAAGCAATTGAAACTATTATTGCAGATAAACGTATTCATGATACCGGAAATTATTATCCTATAACATCTGGTAGTTTTAAGTATAATATAACTAAAACTCAAACCGGTGTTTATAAAGTTAATGTTCAACAATATAATCCTTCTATTAACAGATATGTTGACGTTGAATATAATAAAGGTAATCTTAATTTCGCTTTTGAAAATGATGATGCTTTACGCAGAAATCTTCCAGCATTAGTATATAAACTTAATCATGCTAATGAACTTAAAGATAATTTTGTTCCTACTCAGTATCTTACTCCTGAACAGAAAGCTGCGTATAATGTAAACTTTTGGTCTAATGATGTATTAATGTTAAACAGATAATATGCCAAACGATAAAACATATCAAACAATACCTTTATTTGGTGAAGATGGTAGAGTTCATTATACAGATGTAACTAAATCTGCATTCGATCAAATCGGTTCTCAATCTCCTGATAATCGAATGAGTAATAAAGAATTTCTAAATCTTACTAAAAGACATAATGGAAATATAGGTATTACTCCTAGTAATTACCGTAACTATGTTGAAAGTCGAGCAAGAAATCAATCTACTTTGGATAGAATTGGTAATGCTCTTGTTCAAACTATAGGAGAAATAATTGGAGGTACAATTGAAAGTGCAGGTTCTATACTTGCACTTCCTTCTAAATTATTTGGAGATGATGAAGCTTATACTCGTAATTTTTTAGAACAAATAGGTAATTCTATTAATGAAGGAACTAGAGAAGCATTTCCTATTTATATGACTGAACAAGCTCAATATGGTAGTTTATTTGATCGTATGAAAGGTGGTGGTTATTGGGCTTCTATGGTTCCATCTGTTCTAGGTAGTGCAGCTAGTATAATGTTACCTGCACGTGGAGCTTCTTTGTTATTAGGTAAAGCCTTTAGAAATGCTGTTAATCTTGGAAGTAAATCTAAATATGCTAAAGATTTATTTAAATTAGGTACAGAACTTCAAAAAGGTAAAGCTATTGCTAGAGCTAATAAATTAGCTGATATTTATGGTTCTGCCGTTATAGGTCGTATTCTAGATTCTTCTCGTGAAGCTTATGGTGTTTATGAAGAAGAACGTCAATGGTTTCTTGATAATTATAAGAACTATACAGAATATGATGAAAACGGTAATCCTATTCTTAAAATGCGAGGAGTTGAAGAAGTTCCTTTAACTAATGAAACTATAGAACGTTTAGCGGATCAATATGCTGATGCTGCTGCTTCAAGAGGATATTGGAGATCTATGTCTAATATAGCTTATGATGTAGTTGAATGGATGAATATTATAGGTACTGCTAGAACTCTCAGTAATGCAACTAGAGCTAATATACGTAAAGCTATGGCAACTGGTGATAAATTTGCTATAGTTCGTACATTAAACGCTATGCCTCAAAATGAACGTAATCAACTTCTTAAAAGTATTGGTGGATTTGCTGCTGGTTCTTTAGCTGAAATGGCTGATGAAATGACAATGAGTATTTCTATGAAAGAAGGTGCTCATTCAGCTCGTAGAGATTTTGGATTACTTTCTGATACAGATGCTCTTGCTGATTTTAGTCAACGTGTTGGAAGTTATCTTAGTGATGCTGATATTTGGACAGAAGGTATTGGAGGTCTTCTCGGTGGAGCTGGAATGCAAGCTATAATGCCTTTTATTGAAACTAAGCTAAATAAAAAAGGTATTGAAAGAGATCAAATGTATGTAAAAGGTCTTGAAACAGCTGTTGAATCTATGCGTTCTGGACTTGATGATATAGTTGAAGCTTTAGCTAATGGTGATATAGTCGGTGCTAAACTAAAAGAACAAGAAGCTATTCTTAATCAAATTGCAGCTAATCAATTAGATGGTTCTCTCGAATTATATAAAGAGATGCTTAGAAATATGAGTGCTTCTCTTAAAGAAATTCAAACTCTTAAAGATAAACGTGATAAAAACGAAAGTCTTACTGCTGAAGAACAAATAGCTCTTGATAAAGGAGAATCTCTTCTGGCTAATGCTGATTACTTTGAGCAAACTCTTAATAAAATAGAAGCTGTTGAAAGTATATATAAAGATCATTTTGATTCAATTGAAGGTTCTAATGACAAAAACGAATATGAATATCATAGACGTCTAGCTAATCTTGAAGCTCAAAAGAAACTTAATGAAATTGAAATAGCTAATATTACGGCTAATCCTGAAGAATATGCTAAACGTGAAGCTGAATCTAAAGAATATCTTAATAACTATGTTGATAATAAGTATTCTGATGAAACAGAAAGAACTAACAAAAAAGCAGCTCTTAATGAATATGCTAGACAATCTGCTAATTTAGAATCTACTAAAGAGGCTATTAGAATTTATGATGATATAATATCTAATCTTAAAACTAAAATTGATGAAATTGAAAAATCTATTGCTAATGCTCCTAAAGATGTAACTTCAGAACAATTATTAGGTCTTAAAATTGCTCTTAAAGGTGCTAATAGTAAACTTGAAAATAATAACAAAATATTAAAACAACTTCAAGCTACTAGAGATGCAGCAGCTAAAGCTATAGAAAAATTAGATATTAATTCGGATGATAAAGATGCAGCTAAACAAGCTAGAACTATGTTGGCTAATCTTACTAATCCTAAAGAGGCTAAAGAGTTCTTTGATAAACGTAATGTAGCTATCAATGCTGAACTTGATTATTATCTTAATGGTGATGGATATAATAATCTTAAAGATGAAATCAAGTTATATGAAGATGAAATCAAAGCTTCTAATAATAAAGATTTAATGAATGAACTTGATACTTATAAGTCATCTGAATCTTTACAAAAAGACGAAGCTAAATTCTCTAATACTGATGAACGTCTTGCAGCATATAAAGCTAGATTAGCTAGATTACAAAAACAAGAAGCTGATAGTAAAGCCGCAATTGATCGTCAAACAGCAGCAATTAATGCTGAAAAAGAACGTCAGCTTAAACTAGATAAAGATATTAATGCCCTTAAAACAGATGATTCATCCGATAAACCTAAAATAGGTTCTGGAACATTTGGTAAATCATATACAGATTTTAAAGGTATTGATAGTTTATCTAAAGAAGCATCTGATGTTTATAATAGTATAATATCAGAATCTCAAGTTTTAGATTCACCTATAAGTACTATTATAAACAATAGACTTAAAGCCAAAAATATATCTTCTAAAGATGCAATGCTTCTTAATGAAATTAAAGAATTTAATGCTAATACAGAAAAAGCTTTAGAAAATTCTTTTGACACTATGACTATAACAGATCTTAGATGGATTGTTATTAGACTTGCTGCTAAATATTCTCTATTTGATAATATATTTATGGCTCATAGATTCAAATGGAATGATGCTATTACTGGACAAGAAATTGAGTATGTACCTAATAAAACCGGAGGTGATGTTAGTGCTGAACTTAATGATTATCTTCAACATTTAAGTCGTTATACAGCTCAAGTTCTTAAAGCTAATGGTAAACCTTTACCTTCATTCTTAGCTGATGAACATTTTGGTCTTGAAGAAACAACTAAATCTGATATTAATAAACTTACTAATAAAATCCTTCAAGAAGCTAAAACAATTCAAACCAAATTTGATTTAATCAATGATACTATAGAAGATAATCTTGGTCGTAAGAATCCTAAATATGCTCTCTATGTTTCTATAGGTGGAGTTGAATATAGAGTTCTTGATACTCCAAATCCACGTAAAGATGCTGGAATTAGACTTGAAGGATTTGAAGGTCAAATTAATCGTTATGTGCTTACTCCTGCTAATATGAGCAATCCTAATGATTATTATATTCTTATTGCAAAGCATACAGAAAGTTCCTCTCGCGACCAGTCCTTGTCCCCTACTGGGGGCTACGAAGCTCAACAGAGTTCCACTGATGATACTGTTGGCGCATCTCCCGTAACTTTATCATATCTTTTGGAAAATGGTGTTGGTACAATAGAATCCACAGGTTATTTTTTACATGGTGTTGCTGCTGCATTTACAGCTATTAGTAGTGAAATTGAAAATATTAGAAATAAATATTTAAACGCTATTGATCCTAATCCTGCAAATTTCTCAAAAGATTCAACAGGTGCCAGAAAAGAAATCATGAATGCAATAGAACGTGTTTATGGTTCTAAAGGTATAGATTTATATATGAAATTAGAAGCTAATTCTACTGGATTCATTCCTTCTGAAGGTAGGTTTGTTGAAAGAGAGATAGATGATTTAAATTCTAAATTAGATTCTAATAGTATAAATTCTGCTCCTAGAACTGAAGTTACAGAGACTGTTTCTAGTGCTAATGGTATTACTACTGAATTTCAAAGTGATGCCATTACTGAAAATCAAAATGATGCTCCAATCGAATTTGTAAAAGCCGCAAATCAGCCTGTTATAGACTTTAAAATTGAAGGAGTAGATCTAGAATCCATTAATGAATTTTTAGTGGCTCTATTGAGCCAAAATGAGGCAAATTCAGCCTTATTTGATTCAAATATGCTGAATACTTTACTGTTAGTTCCGAAGCTATTAAAGCATACTAAAGGTAGTACTAAATATGATAGTGATGCTTTTATTAAAAATTTAATGAATAAATATTTTACTGATGGTAAACTTAATAAACCAGAAAAGTTAATTATAGATGCTACTATTAAATTATCTAATGCAGTATATATAAATATCGATGGTAATAATAATACAATTAGATTAAATGATGGTAGTTCAGCTAAAATAGCTGTTGATGCTTTAAATGAATTAAAAAGTCTTTATAATAAAGATTCTGATTGGGAATTAGATATGAATTCAATTAATACTGCTCTTAATGCTTCTTTTGAATCAGATTTTATATCTAAAATGGCTCAAATTCTTACCAGTGATAGTAATTTAAATTCAGACGCTATTGCTATAAGACTTGATGAAACCCTTCGTAATAAATATGCTTTAATTTCTCAAGATTTAGGAGGTATCTTTATTGATAACTTTAATCTCTTTGGTTCTCTTGTTGCTTTTATTAGTGATAGAAGTGGATTTAGAACTACTAAGATTAATTATTATGATCTCGTTAATGGTATGCGTGAATATCGAGGTGATAATTATAAAAATCTTATTCCTGAAATCATGTCTATTATAAATGTTACTAATTTTCTTAAAACAGAATTTGGTAATAGACGAGATTATTATAATGCTAAATTTAGAGAAACTAAAGATAATCTCTATAAAGAACTTTATAATAATTATAGTTTCTTTTATGATCTTATAGATACTGAAGCTACTGGAGGTTTACCTCTTAATGAATCTCAAGTAATTGATTTTATTAATCGTACTCCTGAAATTATTAGTAAAACTTATCATGAAGGTCTTGATATTACTTTTAATCCTAATGGTGCTCCAGAAGATATTTTAAATAATACTATTACTTCTAATTTAGGTATATACGAAATACTTTCAGATATTAGTAAAGGTGATGAAGTTTCTGTAGTAAGAACTAATCTTGAAGAAAATCCGAATAAAGCTACATATGATATAGTTATTAATCGAAATGGTAAAGAATATAAATTAGGTTCTATCCCTAAATTAGAAACTATTATAGAAGGTATAGCTTATACTGTTGAAGGTGCAAATGGTCAATATTATCCACGTAAATTTGCATTTACCGATGAAATGGCTAATATATTTGCTGAATATCAAAGAGAGATCTTTAGATTCATGTTTCATTATGATAGAGCTTTTAAACCTCGTAATAATATATCTGTTAAAGATAGAGAAGATTCTGAACGTAACATAGAGATTATCTTTGATCTATTTAGAAAAGATAGATTTAAACCTCTAATGAATGCTTTTAAAGAACTTATATATTCTAATTTAACTTCTAAGCAAATTAAAAATATTCTTGATAGTGAAACTCTTACTAGTATAGTTGATTCAGAATATGAAGGCTTTGTGGATGGTGAAATAGATATTAACAATGTGGCTCTTTCATATAATCAAATATATCAAATATGTCTTGATTTATTTCCTGCATTTAGAATTACTAATTCAAATATGCAAAGTATTATAAATGCTAATGGAATTAAGAAACATTTTAATGATTCTATTAATCGTCATGAAATGATTTTTAAAAATAATCAAGCTATACGTAATGATATTCGTATGACTGGTTCTAATATTTTTAGAATAAGTCATATTAGCTCGGGTAGAGTCTTGATTAATTATGAAGCCCGTACAGAAGATAAAGAAGCTAAACAAGGATTACCTATTATGCATCATCGTAATTCTTTAGTTGAATCAATTAAACCTACTAAAGATGTCGTTGATTCTAAAGGTAAACCTAGGGTTCAAATTGTTTATATTGATGAAACAGGTATTGCTAGAGATCCTAAAACTGGAGGTATCATTCAAAATATAAATAAATTTTCTAGTAATCATATTGGTGATATATTTATTGGTAATAGACAAGGAATATCTGTTGTTATTCCTCAAACAGATGAGATAAACACTTTATTTCCTACAAGTCCTAATACTATAATGGGATCTATTACTGACGAAACTGAAGAAGCTCGTATTAATAAATTAAATAAATATAATAAATATATTAGTGATGCTATTAAAGAAATTCTTGCTCTAAATAGTGGTAATATAACTGAAGCTAGACTTGAAATTTCTAATAGACTTCAAAATATTATTATATGTAATGAAAAAAGTTCAGCCACACAAGATGATATTTATTTTCAATCAGGTAATACTGCTGATGGAAGTAAACGTTTTGTTATGATGAAAGCTGTACTTGGTGAAGGTAAAGGTAAAATTGCTTATCATAAATTTATTCAAACGTCTATTGATGGACGTGAAGCAATTATTCATTATACTTCTGGAAATAAACTTGATGTTTCTAATTATAATGGAGCTTTAAATCATCCTAGTTATCCACATACTATATATTATCTTGATACTCCGGCTGATGTTCAAAAGTTTAATAATAAGCTTAATAGTATAATTCCAAATATGGTTCGTCAATTTGGTCTTAAAGATGGAGCTGCTGTATCTAAAGATTCTAATAATAGTTCATATACTACAGGGTATACAGATCCAATTACTGGAGACCAATACGAAGATATATATGAGTATTATATGGCTACTAATGCTATATACTCTGATGTTGCATATATTAAGAATAAATATGGAGATGTTGTAAGCAATGTATCTATATCTGGTAATTCACCTATTAAATTCTCTATTGCTACTAAAGCATTTGATAATAATTCAGAAGTTACTCAACGTTTTTATGATCCTGTTGAATTACTTAAAACTGTTCAAGATAATGAACGTTATAAAGAGGATTGGAGTAGTATTGCAGAACTTTCTAATATTCTTGAATATGAAGCTGGTATAAATCCTGTATATGTTAAGCATACTGTTAGTAGAACTCAAGTATTTGAAAAAGGTGAGGGTTCTGCTCAACCTGTTAAAACTTCTACTGATATTGATGGTTTTTATCGTAATCAATTTAGAATTGATGTTAATTATAATTGGGAACTAGCAAATGAAGAAGCACATAAAGGTTATTTAACTCGTACTCTAGCACATGAGATGATTCATACTTATATTATGAAGTTCTTTAATAGTACTATGCGAGATATTAATAATCCTGAGAAACTTGCTCAACGTGAAGCTCTTATTGATTATAATAATAAAGAATGGCAAGCATGGTTTGAAGATTTTACTAAAGCTATTGCAAATACTCGTCAAGAACTTGCTGATAAAACAGATTTAAATGATAGAGAAAAGTTCTTAAAAGATATGCTTCGAGACGGAGGTATTGTTAATAAATTAATTCAAGTTATAACTAATGAATTTACTAGCATTAATGAATCTATTTCTCGTAAACTTGAAGCTAGAAAAAATGGAGCTAAAGTTGTAATTAATGGACAAGATGCTGTATCTGAAATTATTACTTATGCTTTAACTGATCCTCGTATCTTTAGACTTCTTAATGAACTTCAATCTACTACTGATAGAATTGAAGGTTCTGAAGATATTGAAACTCCTACATTTTGGGATAAGTTTAAAAAGGTATTACTTAATATATTTCAAAAGATATTTGGAATTATTGATACTAAAGTTAAAGCAGATTCATTAATGGAACGTCTTAATGATACTATTAATAGAATTTATAATAAAGACTTTAGAGATATGGATCCTAATGTTACAATTAGTAGCATTCAGTGGAGCTTAGAAGCCCCCGGTAGAGAAGGTGATGTGGTAGAGAGAGGTACGTCTGCTGAAACTACAGTTGAATCTCCTATTCTTATTGAAACTGAAACTAAAGTTCAAACTGAAGAATCTATTGATACTACAATTGAAGAAGATGAAGATATTGATTGGGATGATGATTATGTTGATATTGAAGGTGATCTTAAATTATCTATGTCTTTATCTGATTCTTCATCTATTGCAACTAATATTTCAAAATATTTAAATGATTCGGTTGCTAGTCTAAATAAAAATACTAACTTTGATGAAACTAATAAACGTATTTGTTAAACGTATAAAACTGATATTATGGGTTTAGATTGTAATGTTATCCCACAAATTAAAGTCGGTGATGAATATATTGATAGCAAATGTTTTAAAGATCTTTGGGATAGGGCTAAAAAGCTCTATCCTTTTGATGCTTCTAAAGCACGTGCTATTGCTAGAGCTGACTATGAAACTCTTAAATCTACTGCATTCACATCCGAGAATGGGGATTGGATTCTTTTGCGTGCAATACAGAATAGTAAACTGACAGACGCTCAATTTGCCACTTTTCAAAGCATTTACGGCAATAATATAGATAGGTTGACTAAAAGTATTACCGTACCATTAAACGAGCAAGGAGAGCCAGAAATAAGTCAATTATGGAATACGGATATTGCTAAGAAGTCTGAAATTTTATATGAAGATGATTATCCTTTTATTGCTGATAGTGAGCAGATGTATTTGAATCGTATTTTTGCTGCTATTGCATTTAGAAGTGAATCTGAATTTAAGAATCTTAATTATAAAGATTTCAAAAATGGTATTAAGATTAGAGATATAATTGCTAAAGCTGTTCTTCAATATGCTTCTAATGCTAATTCAGATTTAGGTTATTTAGGTTATTCAGTCCAACTTAAGAATTATCGTAATCGTAGATCTAAAGAACTTAAAGATGAAGGTAAGAATGTTGCTGAAATAAAAGCTATTGTTCAAGATGAAGCTATTTATAAAGAACTTAAAAGTAAAGCTGATAATCTTATAGCTCTTGCTAATCAATTACAAAATCTAGATGATAAGAATATATGGCAGAGTTTCGTTAATTATTATAAAGCTGAATTTATGGCTGATATTAATGATTACGATATTGAAGACCATATGACTATGGGTGAGCTTAATGGAGCTACTATGACAGATGAACAAAATATTAATAAATCTTGGAATAGTTCTCTTCAGTTTAAAGTTAATCGTAAAGACACAGCTTCTTCTCGTTTTAAACGTATGCTTACTGAGATGATTTATAATAATCAAAGTAATCTTATGATGCGAGTTGAAGATACTCAATTAAATGGTACAGCTTCTTATTATAATAAATATGGTTTAACTATGCCATTTGATATTAATGTTTTATGGAACTCTTTAATTGATGTTACTCGATATGCAGCAAATAAAGAAGAACTTATAAATAGTCTTAAAGTTACTTCTGAATCTGTTTACAATGGTCAACTTAAACCTTTAATTGATAAATTAGAAATTCTTCCAAACGATGATGCTTCTACTATAGAATCTAAAGAAATATTCTATAATATGTATATGGCTTCAGTTGATATGGCAACAACTGTTGTAACTCAAAGTGAAACTATGAGTTATAATATGTCTGAAACTGATTATAATATGTCGTATGCTGTTCGAGAAAGTAATCGTCAATCTTTTGCTATTACTAATGTATATAATCAATATCGCAATATTCTTACTAATAAGTTTCAAAGAATTAGTACTAGAAGTGCTGTTCAATTTGATATAAATGCTTTGTATAAAACTGGTAAATCTATTACAGATAAAGTAAACAATTTACTATATAAATCTAATAATGCTGGTATTAATTGGACTCCTAATACTATATTCAATTATTTATCTATTAAGTTTAATGTTCCTTTTGATGTAATTAAAGCTTTATATGTTGATGGAAACGCAGATAATAAAGTAAATGCTTTAATTCATCAAAAAATTGAAACTGAACTTGTTCATATTGATGACGTATTCGATAAGATATTTAATCAAATAAAAGCTAATATCACAGATAAACAAAGTGAAAGAGCTAAAGATCGTCAAGCTAATAAGATTCGTAATTTGTTTTATGATACTTATAAACCGGGTGATACAATTAATTCTATCGTTGATGATATGAGAGGTAGAATTAATATTTTAGCTACTATAGGTAGTTGTGATCCTTCAATTAAAGTAGATTTAAGTTATATTAATGTTGAAGGTGAACAAGAATATACACCTGAGTTTTATAATCATATTACTTATATGTTACAAGGTATTGTTAATCGTATAGGTAATGTTAATGTTGAATTAATGAAATATCGCTTTGCCGATTTTCTTAAATCTAAAGGTACTAAATATAATCCTATTATTTGGAATTTAGGTAATGGTACTGGAGGAAATGGTAAAGGTTTCTTTAATTTCAAAAAAGATGATAGAGGTAATGAAGTTTTAGACGAGGATGGATATAGAATATTAGATACTATTAATCCTGTAAATGTTGAAGCTGTTAAAGCATTTGAATATTCTAGATTTAATGGTTTATCTAATAGAGATCAAGGTATTGGTACACCATATGTTGATATGCATGATTATATTTGGACTCGTGATGTTATTCTTCGTCAAATGCAAGAACGTTATTCATTACCTTCCGCTGATGCTTCTCGTATATATGAATTTGTTACGGGTAATATATTAACTGAAACTAATGGTAGTAAAAGAGCATTACCTTTTAAACTCATAGATAATAACGGTACTTTCGTTAATTATCGTATAGCTAGAACTAATGATCTTGAATCTAATTATACATTCCAAAGAGTTAAAGATACTCTTCGTACAGAGATGGAAATGATGTTAGATGCCAGACGTATGCTATTCGATTATGATTCTACTACTCATAAGCTCACTTTAAAGAAAGAATTTACTAGAAGTAAAGATGAAGTTCGTGAAGAGTTTAATAATATGAATTCTGATGAAAGAGCTGAGATTGTTCATAATAAATTTAATGGTGATATTAATTTAGCATTTGAAGATTACTATGAGCATTATTCTTTTAATAAAGAAGTATTTGAAGGTCTTCAAGCTCCTATATTCTGGGATGGTAAAGATGTTATTAAAAATGGTAAACCTACAGGTAATATCTTTAAGTTTGGTAATCTTAATTTCAGATATACTGATGAAAACGGTAATGTGTCTGTAAGAAGCATTATAGATTATATAGAAGATGCATTTAAAGAATTACATCCGGATGAATTAGCTTCTTTCGGTAAATTTGAACCTTTCATGATATGTGGTGAAGATTTCTCTACTGCATACGGAGATGTAATCGATAATGCTTTTATGCGAATGTTTATTGATAGAATGAATAGTCATTTACAAGATGCTTTTGATTATTTAGCTCCTATCAGAGATAATATTCAATCTACTCTAACTTATAAGAATCAACTTAAAGTTATAAGTGAACAACTCCCAGATGATTATAAAAATGATCGTTATTGGGGATTTGTTATTGCCAATCTCTTAGCTAATCATTATATCGCAGATATTGCCATTCAAGAATTATTCACAGGTTATACTTTTGAATTTAAGAATGCTCTTGATTGGGCTAAACGTGCATCTCAAGGTGTTAGACCCGGTTCTAAAACTAGAAGTAATACAACTTATACTCAGATTATCGTAAGTGATGTTAAACTTAGAGATAATATGATTGATAAAATTGTAGCACCTTTTGTTAAATCAGATGAAACTACAACTAATACTCTTCGACGCAGATTTGGTATTGATAAGATTACAACCGCAGATGCTTTTAATATTATAACTCAAGATGAATGTATAGCTCGTTTTAAAGCTATGGGTAGTTATGATAGTTTTACTTTACCTTCTGGTAAAACTCTTAAAGATATTGTGGAAGATGAAGATAGTCCTATTAGTTCGCAAGATTATGCACGTATCGTTGAACAGCTAAAGTATTACTTCTATAAACGTGGTAAGTCTACGTTAAATAATAGATTTAATACTGATATTGTATTTTCACATCAAGATAAAAATTCAACTCTTGTTGTATTCAAACGTATGTATAAGGGTACAAATTATGAAACTCTTTATGATTGGATGAAACAAGAAGGTATTGATTCTATTAACTTTGCATCTGGACATAAAGTTGGTGGTTTACCTCAAGTTAAGCTCTTTAATATTGCTAATAATGAACAAGATGCTATTCTTAATATTCAATATAATGAATCTACTAATCGTTATGAATTAAAGAATTACCCTAAAGGTATTGATGCTTTTAAACATACGCTTAGTCATAGTAATCTCTATGTACAACAAGAAGTACCTTCTCACTTAATAGATGAAGAAAATAAAATTGGTACTCAGCTTCAAAAACGTATTCTTGATAATCTTGTATTTAATGGAGAATACTCTATTGCTGGTACTGTACGTAAAGGTAAAACTGGAGATAAATCTTTTGATAAAGCTGGTGTATTTGAATATTATCAAATGCTTCTTGCTACTAACGCTAATGATGAAATGTATCGTTTGCTTTCTGATTGGGGAGCTATTAATGATAAAGGTAATATCAAATATAAATCTATTAATGATAAGAATGTAGTTGAAGTTAATTTAGATTTAGTTCTTGCTGATCTTCGTAGATACTTTAATGAAACTGAAATTGATAGAAACTTTATCAAAGCTACTATGATGGTAGACGGTAGACCTTTTATACCCTTTTATCATCCTACAATTAAAAGTAGAATTGAATCTGTTCTATTAGCTCGTATTACACGTAGAGTTACCAATCTTAAACTTAAAGGTGCTCACGTTACTATTCAGCCTGATACTTTCTTACAACCTGCATCTGTTACGTTGGATAAAAAAGGGTTAATCAAAGGAACTCAAGCTAATGTTTCTAGAATGTATCATGAAGGTCAAATTAAGTTCTCTGATGATTATTGGAAACTTAGAGCTGAACTCAATGATGATGGTAGTATTAAGAGAGATGTTAATGGTACTCCTATAATTAAGAAAGATGCTGATTTTAAACTTCAAAGTGAATGGTGGGAAGAAGTTAAACAAGAAGATGGTTCTATTAAACAAGTATTTCATCCTGCTGAAATCATTCTTAATAATTGGGATTCTCGATTTAAATTAGATGCTAATGGTAATCTCGATTTAAATACTATTCCTGAGAATTTAAGAACTATGTTTGGTATTCGTATTCCTACTGAAGGTCATCAATCTATGTTTGTTGCTAAAGTTATAGGAGTTTTGAACAATGGTGCAAGTCAAGCTATTGTTCCTGAACATCTTGTTACACGTACTGGTTGGGACTATGATATTGATAGTATTTATCTTTCTATGAAAGAATTTGATGTAATTAACGGTAATTACGTTGAATATACTAAGAATAACACTAACGCATATAAACGTCAATCTTTAGAATATGTTGCAGATATTTATTTTGCTAAAGCTAAAGATTCACTTAAACAAGATTATCTTAAAGTTAAAGTTCCTTTAATTAATAGACTTGGAGATATTAATGAAAAGATTAATGCTCAAACTGAAATAAATGATCCTGTATTAACTAAGTTAAAAGCTGAATATGCAGATCTTCAAAGAGAACGCTTTTATTCAAAAAACACTTCTGAACGTGAAGCTCTAGCTAAAGCGATGGAAGCTAAAGAAGCTGAAATTGAATCTTATAATACAGCTAATCTAAATTCTGTTATAACTGATTCTGAACTTAAAGCTCTTTATGATGAAAAAACTGAAATCTATTCTAAACTTAAAGAAGCTAAGAAAGATTATAATGCCAAATATAAAGAATTTATAGATAAGACTGTTACTGCTAAGTGGAATGAACTTAATGATTATGGAAGAATGCCAAGAGCTGCTAAAGATAATGCTATTATTGATACATGGATTGGTATTCATTCTGATCTTAAGAATACTCTTAATAAAGAAAAATCTAATGAATTTGAACATAGTAAATCTGCTGCTTCTTATATAAATAGAATTGCTGGTTATGATAACTCTATGATGAATCAACATTTTCTTATTGATCAAATTAAGATTCGTAATATTAACAATAATATTGCAGTGCTTAAAGGTCAATCTATTGCAGCAGATAATGCTCTATCTATCATGGGTTTTACTGAAACTAAACTCTCTGATGATTTTGCTATTCCTATTAGACTTAATTTTAGTGATATTTCTGGATATAATGAAGATATTCCTAATAAAGCTGAATGGGCTAAGAAACAAATTCTTAAAGCTTTTAAAGAAGAGAAGTTATCTAATGGAGAACGTAGTATTGAAATTAATGTAGATGATAGTACAATCACTGTTTGGTGTCGTAGTTTATATAATAATGATTATGGTACTTGGACAGATATAAATGATGAACCTATATCAGCTCAACGTTCTGAATTAACTTCTCATATTCTTGATGCTGTTAAAGATAATCTTTGGTTTAATCTTAATACTTATACTGTTGGTAATACTGCATTATTAGCTTCATTTCCTATAAGTTGGAATGCTAATTTAAAAACTAAAAATGCTAAAGTTAAAGGTGTTAATAGATATATTTATTCAGCTCTTATTGAATCTCAACAAATCATTAGTGATTTTGTTACTAATATTTCTATTAAATCTATAGAGAACTCTAATAACTTTACTAATATTAGTTTTCATAATGTTCGCAGTGATTACATGATTGACGCTGCAACTGTTATGAGTAAACTTCTTATTGATAAAGGTGAATCTTTTAAAGATTTTATTAAAGATTATTTTGCATTTAATCAAGATAATGTAGGTCTTAAAGCTGTTATTAATAAAATTAATAAATTTCTTGCACAAGAAGATTTATCTAATTTTACTATAGCTAAAGCTCATGAACATGGTTTAACTATAAATCAAAATCAAGTTCAAGCTATGGCTAGATTTATTGAAGCTCTTGCTGAAAAAACTGGAATTACAGCTTATGAAATAAATAGTGGAATTAAGAATAAAGCTAAAACTATAACTGAACTTGATTCTTTATTTAAAGAAGGTCAAAACTACAAACATAATGTTGAAGATCTTGAAGCATATGCTAATTATCTTAATCGTCAACTTGAAATTTTAGATTACTATGTGTACGTCGATAAAGCTGTAAATGCTATGAAACGTGCACAAGGATGTCTTATTACTGAAAAGAAAGGTGCTGGTCCTAAAACTTCTGAAAGTAATAAACTTTTTGAATCTATTGCTATGCTTCAACATAATGTTAATACTTTAGTTCAAAATGCAAAAGACGCTAAAGTTCCTGACACTATGATTGATGAACTTCTTTATAAATACTATAGTGTAAATGCTATTACAGATAAAGGTAAAGTTATAGATGATTGGATTGATAAAGCAAATGATTATCTTTTATCTATTACAGATATTGAAGATAAACCTATTCAATTAAGTAAACCTAAATCTCCTTTTAGAATAGGTAATCAATCGATGATTGAAGCTATATTTCCATCTATTACTGATCCTAATTGGACTATAGAAGATAGTGCTTATCCTATTCTTCAACAACAATTATATTCTACTAATGAGATGTCTGTTAATATGTTTCATGATATATTTATTAGTGAGAATCCTCTTTTCAAAGATAAGATTAATTATTGCATGGCTAAACTTGGTCAGAATAATAATCCTGAACTTAGAGAAGCTCTTATTAATTATGCTATAATTGATAAGATTCGAGATATGTCATTCTTTAATGATAATAGTAAAAGTCCAGAAGCTGTTCTTGAAGATAGAGCTAAACTTTTAGGTTGTACTAGAATTATTAAGAATGATAAGAATGAATTTAGATTCCAACTAGCTACTGATTTATCACTTACATCAGTTAATCTTAAAACATGGTATAATGAAACTGAAAATAGACCTTATACTCATGCTGAAAAAATAGCTATGTTTAAAGATTTACCAGTAGGTATTCAATTAGCTATGATTAAAAATACATTAACTGATGGTAAATATGTAGTAGTTAATGGACAATATATTACTAAAGGTAATCTTAAGCTTAATCCTAATCATATTCTTTCTTTATTGTCTTCAAATACTATGGAAAGTCTTATTATAAGAAATGGTTACATAGGTATTTCGACTAAAGAAAGTGATGATGTTGATTTTACTAGAGACACATTCTTTCAACTTATTAATAGTCCTGATGAGTATTGTCGTATTCTTGGTGAAAATCTAGTTAAATACGCATTTTGGATTAATAAACTTGATTTCGGTCGTAATCTATCTAAATATATTCCTATTGATCTTTATGGTAGATTTAAAACTAAAAATGATGGTTATATAAGTGCTTATAAGACTACTTGGGGAGATCAATTCGATTCTATTAATTTTGAATCTATTGATGGTACTAGCGATAAAGATATAAGACTTGCTATGAGAGAACAAGGTATTACTGATGGAGGTAGTAACTTTAGGTCAAATAATGCTGCTCTTTATAATTATGCTAATGCTTTATATGCTAGTCAATCCAATGAAGATAATATTCTTCTTAGAGATAACGAAGAACTTGATCGTTTTATTGAAGCATTTGTTAGAGCTAATTCTGAGAATACTCGTATTGTTAAATATATGAAACCTGAATATATTTATGATACTAATAGTGGTAAACAAAGAATTAAAGATCAAACTCCTACTTTTACTAAGATTACTAAAAGTAATTTATCAAGAAATGCTTTTGGACTTAAAGGTGGAGTTGCAAATGAATGGCATAATGATGTTGACCCTGAAGTTCGACAGTATATAGAAGATGCTCTCAATAGTATTCTTAAAGATGCAATTATTGTTAAACATAATGATATATGGAACATTGTTGGTCAAATGATTGTTGAACCTACAGCATTTGTTAATAATTCTCGTTATGCTAATGATATATATCTTAAGACTCGTGAAAAGGTTATAGATAAAGAACTTACTGGTCTTAAAAAATCTTATAAAGCTAAATTACCTGAAGGTACTCTTTATAAACGTTTTGATATTAATGATTGTACTTTTTATTATCCTATTAATAAAACGTTTAAATCTGAATATTTAACTACAGCTAATGATTACTTTAAATATAACATTGAATCTCAAGAAATATACGAGAAAATAGCTACAGTTCTTAGTAAATTTTATCGCAAATTTAATAGTTCTGTTACTAATACTGAATCTCACGGAAGTTTAACGCAAGCTATTGATGCAGCTACAAGTAATGCAGATATTACTATTTATATTGGAAATGAATCTGATACTAATAGAGGTCTTATTGCTAATGATGATGTTATTACTATATCAACTCAGCGGCTCATCGAGGATTCATATAATACTGAAACATTGCCTACTAATATCAAAAATTTGTCACTAATCGCCAACGGAGAGCCACTTTCTCAACTCGAACAATTAAAAGTTCAAGGACAAATTTTTAAGGGCTTAGAGAGCCTTATTCAAAGGCTAAATCCAACAAATATTAGTGCAATTCAGGCTGATGGTATTAATGATATTATAGTTGATTATATTGGTATTAAAAAGAATGCTACAACTACAGTTCATACTATCAATAGTACAACTCCTAAGTTCTCTATGGTCTTAGATACTCAATTTGTAGCAGATGATAATACTGGATTAGGTATATCAAATCTAGAATTTATTAATACTCTTTATGAAGTTGAGAAGACTGCTATCGGTAATACTAAGTTACTTCGTGATGAAATGTCTATTATGGGGGAACTTAATACTGATTTAGAGAAACTAGACGCTAGAGCTAAAGATGAAATAGCTAAACTTGGTAGAGATATGAATAGTCTTCCTAATTATGTTGATACCTTCAAGTATAATGCTAGAATATTTGAGAGTGTTAAAGATATGATTAATAATATAGTCATCGATTTAAATACTAATACCATTTCTGATTTATGGACTAAGAAAACTCCTGCTGATCGTAAGCAATGGGTTACAGATTTAAATAAACTTAATAGTCTTATTAAATCTCAAACTTATATTGAAGATTTAAATCCTATTAATGAAGCTAGTTTTGAAAATGCTTCTCAAATCATTAAAGATTCAATTAAAGATTTTAATGAAGCTCTTCTTAATCTTAAAGGTTTATATGCGGAAATAATTCCTCTTAAACGTAAAGTTATTGATGCTTCTAAGATTTACTTTGGTATTATGATGAATCAAAAATCACATAATGCTAGCTTTAATACTAAATTTAAATATATTCAAGATAAACTCGTTGAAACTGGATTTGAAACTGATGATATAGGTCCATATCTTGTAACTGAGAAAGATATTCAAGAAAATATACGTACTATGTTAGGTGATAATCTTGATTTATCTACAGCTATTAAATGGTTAGATTCTGCTGCACAAAGTGGAATTCCTATTATTGATACAGTTCTTTCTCAATATGAACTTCATGCTCTTAATGCCACTGAATTTGCTCTTAATAAAAACAAGCAAATATTTGCATTATTCAAGAAGTATCCTAACTTCTATTCAGAGAAATCTAATGGTAAACCTAATATCAAATTTTCACAAGCTCGTTCTAATGATTTTAGATCTAAGTTTATTAATGATAATAATGCTCAATTAACTACTCCATTTGATATAGTTAAAGCCGCATTCGATTATGCTCAAGCTAAAGCCTCTATATATGATGAATATATTCGTGAAAGAAAATCTCTTGAACCTGCACTTGAATCTGATGATTTTATTACAGTTAAAAATGCACAAGATGCTTTAGCTAAACTTGAAAAAGCTCATATTAAACGAGTAAAAGCTGCTGGTAAAGGTATCTATTCAACAATGAATGTTTCTATTCCTGCTGAATATAAAGGAAGACTTGAATTAAAACTAGAAGATGTATATGCTAATCCTAAAGCATATTTTTCTAACCTTACTGATACTGAAGCGTATTATTATACTAAACTTATAGAACGTGTTTATAAATCTAAGATACGTAAGAAGTTTGCTCAAGTAAATAGTATTAAACTTAAAGTTCAAGGTCAAACTACTAATAAAGTTCTTCTTGAAATTAAAGTTTGTCGTCCTGAATATCGTGATAGTAAATTTAGTAAACTTACTAAAAATGATATTGATATGATTGTTGAAATGCAAGAACTATTTGCAGAACTTAATGATGTTGCTATGCCTAACACTGTTAAAGGAGCAAACTTCTTTCCAACATTTATATCTGCTAGTTATAGAGATGTTCTTAAACAAGCTGTTGGATGGCACGAATTACAAGATGATGATTATAAGAATACATTAAGTGGTGAAACTCAATATTATCTTAAAGCTACAGCTCTTAATCGTCCAGAAGTTAGAGGTAGAATTAAATATGATCTTTATTCTATAACTAATGTTGATACTTATAATGCTTTAATTGAAAAAGCTAATAATATAGCTAAACATAGAAATTATCATAAGCCTATAACTTCTATTAGCGATATAGTTGAATATAATCAAACTCTATCTGATAAGCAAATGAGTGAGCTTAAAGATAGAATGAATTATGATCCTCTTAATGTAACTCTTAATTATATTAATCAACTTAAACGTATTAAGATTAATCGTGATTTTGAACCTGAACTTAATCTTCTTCAAACTATTCTTTCTATGCCTGAGTTTCAAGCTAGAGAATACGGTGTTAAGAGTAAAAACATTATTAATAAAGTTTTATCTCTTTATACTAAGAAAACTGAAGTTGTTACTAAGAAAGGTAAAGATACTTATGCTTTTGAAAGATTTAAAGCTTTTTATGATGCTTTTGAAGGTAAGAATCGTATTAATACATTAACAGATCAACTTCTTAATACACTTCATACAGTTAATAGTAAATCTCTTATGTGGATGAACTTAACTGCTGCTTTAAAGAATATTGGTACAGGTCATATTAATATTGTAAGTGAAGCAACTGGTGGTGAATTTACTACTAAAGCTACACTTCTTAAAGCTCATGAAATGTATATTAAAGCTCTTCCATCATTATGGGCATCACTAGGTGAATATACTTGTGATAATCTTGATGCAGCTTTAATGAAGCTAGCTGGTAATATTTTTGAAGATCATATTGAAGCTGGTGTAGATACTAAGACTAATATTGTTTCTCTTGGTATGTCTAAATGGGATAATATAATGTTCTCTCCTAATACTATTGGTGAACATTATCTTCAATTCGCTACATTCTTATCTGCTATGCAAACTCATAGAATTGTTGCTGGTTCTATTATGAATTATGATCAATTTGTGTTCTCACTTAGAGAAAAGATGTTTGAACAAATGGTAGATGCTGATACCTTTACTAGATATAAAAATTATAAGACTAAACAAGAATCTCTTAAAGGTAATAATATTGAATTTGTAGATTATCTTTCAAGATTCATTTCTTATAAAGCTAATAACTTTACTAAAGAATGGAAAAACAATTATGCTAAAGCTTATAAAGAAGTACTAAAAGATGCCAAGAAAAAATTTGAATCTAATCATACTACTCTATATGATGTATTTGAACTTAAAAATGGTATAGCTTCAATTAAAGAAAATAGTGGTATAACCCTTGAAGATTTTGCTAAATTCTTAGGTAAAGTTAAAGGCGTTAATCATAGTCTTCATGGTATTTATAACACTTTTGATAAATCTATGCTATCTGGTAAGATGTGGGGAGAAGTTATTCTTCAATTCCGTAAATGGCTTCGTCCTAACTTTATTAGATACTGGGGTAAACGTGTAGGTAAAATTGTATTTGATGAACGTCTTGAATCTTATAGAAGTGGTGCTTACATGGATATGATAAATTTTCTATTATCCAATGGTAAAAGTGCTTATAGAGAAACTATTGATAAAGCTATAGAAAATGGCGAAGATATTGATTTTGCTACTAAAGCTAAAGCTATATTCAATGGGTTCTGCGGTTTATTATATTGGTTCAAAGATATAAACTTTAGATATAATACTTTATCTCAAGCTCAAAAAGCTAATATTAAAAGAGCTATGTTTAATTTTACAACTCTTGTTGGTTTATCTCTTGTTGCTGCAAGTATGTATGCTGCATCAGATGATGACGATGAACTTGATGAAAATCTATTCTTTGCTCTTGCTTGTTATACTATTTATGGTGTTCAAACTGAACTTTATGAAACTTCACCTTGGGGTCTTTATTCATTCTATAAACGTACTATGGAGGCACCTATACCTTTTGAAACAAGTATATCTAATGTCCTTAATCTTGCTTATTGGACACTTATCGCTCCAATGATTGTAGATGATGAAGAAATGCTTTATGATAGAGGTACATATAAAGATGAAGATAAACGTTGGATTGCATTTAAGAAAACTATTCCGTTATTCAATCAATACAACAAGATGTTCTATTTACCAAAGAATAATACATACTATATGCAACAGAACCCAATATTACAGATGATAGTTGAACTAAATAAGTAAGGACTTCTGTTGGACTTAAAAAAAATGAGAGAGGGCTTTCAGATAATACTGTCAGTCCTCTCTCTTTTTGTGTCTATACTAAACCTAATACTGCTAGTGCTAACGCTAGATTCCTCTCGCTTCCACATCTATCCCTCTACCGGGGTCTGCATAGTTCCGCTATGTTTATAATCATTATATTGATAATTCTATTGGCAAACTTGTTAGTAATTATGATTATAAAGAAAGTATTTTTAATACTATTAGTAATATTAGATGAGCTTTCCAATCCCCAGTAGGGAAAGTGCTTGTGGTTGCGTGCGGAACTAAGCATAGCACTTATAATAGCACTATGCTTAGAAGACTAATAATCAATTTCACTATCAACACCACATTCATTAAGTCCACCAAAATTAACTTTATTTACATTAACAATATAAGGTAAAATCTTTTTAATTTGAGTAGAATTAACAATAAAACTTTGATTAGTACCTGGATGTCGCATAACATACTTAATACTACCAATATAAAGATTAGGAGAAATGCGTTTATGCTTTTGCTTTTCAGTAGCAGTCATAGTAGCAAATCTATATACTTTATGCAAAACGGACCAATTACCAGTAAATTCATTAATAAGAGTTCCGTTTGCATCACGAGTGATTACATTACCATCAATTTCAATATAACACGTATGTGTTTTCTGATCTTCCATTATGCAGCTCTTAAAGAAGTCAAAGCAAGATCAAAAGCTCTTTGATTAACTTTACAAGCTGTACGTTTAGTAAGAGCTTCAAAACGATCTTCTGATGACTTATAATCAACAACATTATTCATATAACAATTCACTCCATTATAAAGCCATAACATACTACCTCTATGCATCTCTTGACCAACACCTTTTTCAATTGTATCAAGAACAGCAATAACTTTATTTTGAGTTTTAGTAGATATAACTTCTTTATCAGCAGAATATATACTAGTTCTTAATTTCATATGATCTTGTTGTTCAGCAGTAAGAAAGAGATCATAAACAAATTTATTAACATCTCTACCACTAACAGAAACATTCTTTAGAGCTTGCATAGATTCTTGAAGAGCTTCATGATAAATATGTGCAGAACGAATTTTTTCAACTGCACTCATAATAGCATTATGAACATTTTTCGTATGTTTAAATCCAAATACCGAATCAGCATTTTTAATAGTTTGATTAAGCATATTATTACAAACAACACGAATATTAGTAACAGCACAAGTTATTAAACCGGAACCATCATGACTATTAGTAAATAATAAATACTTATCAATAAGATCATTATTTCCAATAGTTATAGCTTCAGGAAACTTTGCAGTTACAAGCATACTTGCTCCATCTTTATATACACCTGCTGTTTCAATGCGAACCGTCTTATCATAATCACAGACTTGATTAATAAAATCAAGAGCAACAGAATTTTGAATAACTTCATATTTAGAACCAACAGCACCAAATACATGATTATTATCTTCTCTATAAGTAGCAAAAGAATTTGGAACTTTATAAAGAAGAAACTTATCTGGATCATTAACGTCAGCAAGACGAACACGAGTTTCTTTAATACCAACTTTATAATCTAATCCAGCAGTTTTAATTGCCTCTTCAATACTTAAATCATTAATAGGTTTACCCATTTCATTAAATATAAGAGGACGTCTTTGATAATTTACAAAAGGCATACGAGTTTTGTTTCAATAGTTAATTACTTTCTAATAGTTACAACATCCTTTTCACCAAGTGTCCAAGCATCAAGACCTTCAGGTTCAGTATCAAGTATATCTTTAAGTTCCTTATTAGATACTTTAACTTTAATATCTGAATCATCTATCTGGATTCCTGCATTAGAGGCCATTTCCCGCAACTTGGCTGCTTGTGGTATTGTTAATCCACTTGATATATTAATGGTCGCAAATGCGCTAATTTGGGGCAAATTTGGCATATCTAATATGGAATTATCGCTGATATGCTGGACAACCGACAAGGCAAAGTGATTATATAAGTCATTATCAGTTTCAATAGTTTTAGTCTTACGAACGTTAATAGTAATAACAGGAGTTTTATAAGAATAAGCCCCAGTTTCTTCTTTAAGACCTGTATCTTTATTTTTTTTGACTACAGGATCACCATATTTATAAACAGCTTCCGCAATAGCATCTTTAAGTTTATCTTGATTCTTTTCGAATCTAGCAATGCGATCATCAAGAGCTTTTTTGTATTGTTTTAATAATGCAATATCACTTGAATATCTATCTATTACAAAAGAATAAGCATATAGTTTATCATCTAGTTCTTCTTGAGCAATCTCAAGTTCAGAAGCAAGAGATTCATCTAGTTCACCTTCATTTTCTATAACTTGATTAAATATATTATCAAGTTTAGCTTGTATTTCAAACAGATTCATCGAAATCTAATTCAGTTTGGTAATGAGTATAATCTTCAATATCTTTAAAACGAACAACAATATCTTTAACAAGTATTCTATCTATATTATATATAGAATGTTTACCATTTAAAGGTTCATAAACAAGAATTTCATCTTTAGAAATTTTTTGCTTAAAAGTCATAGGAATATCTAAAGAATGACCATGAAAAACTGTAGTAGGATTACCATATAATTTTAGATATTCTTTGACAGGTATAAATGCTACAATTTTATTTACTTGCACTTTTACTCGTTCCGTCATCTTGTGCTGCCTTTTGAGATACACGAATAGAATCAAGATGATCTTTACATTTTTGCATAATCACATGCATATTCTCATGAGCTTTACCATATTTATCATATAATCGTTTTTCAATTATATTATTCCAATCTTCATTATAACCGGTATAATACATTTCACTTTTAACGCCTAAAAATAAATATTCACGTGCATCTTGCGCAGGAAGTTTAAGTTCATCTTTAGCTTCATTATATAAGATTTCATCAAGAATAGAAGCTCTAATATAATGATAACAACGTTTAGCTTCAATAGCTTCTGTATTTTGATAAAGACAAAAAGCAATATCTTCATAATCATAAAGTTTATCGATTTTATCTTTATTGATATTAGCTTCTTTAACATCAGCTAAAAATCTTTTCATACAAGAATCAAAAATACTATAATTAATCCAATGAGGTAAACAAAAAGTAATATCTTCAAATTTACTATTATTAGAATAATCACACCAACGAGTAGATTCAACAGCCATAGATTGAACACGTTCACGAACAAGGTCATCTACAATACTTCTAAGAGTAGTTATATATGCACTCATACGAGCATAAGGACTATTAAATTTTGGAACAAACCATGCAACACCTTGATCTTTCCAAATATCATCTCCTTCCATAGTAGAAGTCATAACAAGTTGCTTAGCGAAATCTGAATCAAAATCATAAACAACTCTAAGATTACTATAAATATAACAAAAAGGATTTGTGCTAGTTACAGTATCTGTTCTAGTAGTAAATCTAGAAAAAGAAGATTTTATAATAGCATTTGCAACAGTTCCTAAATCATTTTTATAACCACAAATATAAATAGGACAATGCTCTAAAATAGAAGTATGACCTTTATTCATAAGCATAAAAAGAAATTTCTGATAACTTCCAGGTTCAATCTTACTTTCAGATTTATAACAAAGACGACCAGCAAATTCAGCTAATTGAAGACCACCTTTTAAATTATGAGCTGTATGAATAACAGCAATAGGTTTAACGAATTGCATACTTACATATTTAATTTGGTTTGACCATCAGCATCAATAGCATTATATAAATCAAGTAAAGTAGATTTAAGATAAATATTAATATTAGATTTAATATCATTATCACCATTAGTTAAACCTAAAATACTAATTTCTCTATTATCAATTTTTATATGATAATTTAATACTGCTTCAATAATGCTTTCATTATCAATAGGTAAACAAGTATTAATTGAATCAGTCTTAACAGTGCATCTACCCCCAAGTCTATGAATTTCATCAACAATATACCAAACAGCTTTTTCTAAATCTTCAATTTGTTTATTAATAGAAGATTTATCAGCATCAATTTTAAGTCCAGCTCTCCATAGATATTTAATAGCATTACCTACATTAAAATTTCTATGACGAGTAATATCAATACATTCTATACCACTAGGATCAGAAGTATAGTGTTTAGGATGATTAACATTATCTTTTTTAGCCATAATTTATCTATTATCTCCTGAACCATGAAGTTTACCTTCAGTTTTACGCTTAGATAATTTATCAATATTTAGCTTTGCAATACCGGATAATTCAAATCCAATAGCAGCAGCTATACGAGAAATATACCAAAGACAATCACCAAGTTCTTTAGCTATTTCAATTTCATCAGTAACATTGAAATTACCATCTTTATCACGATAAATCTTTTTAATTTTATCTGCTACTTCACCTGCTTCACCGACTAGACCTAGAGCTTTATATCCTATATTAAATTTATCATTAGGATATACATCAGTAGTATCAGCGAAATCTTGATATTTATCAAATTCTTTCATAATATTAATTTAATTTTAACAAGGAATCGTATTACTAATAATTTTCCAATCTGTAGCAAACATATCTTCTCCACTAGGAATATAATAAGTAATATTTCCATTTTCAAAGATACAAATCTGATTAATATAATGTATTGCACAATATCCTTCTTTTAATATGTTTGTCTTGACAATATCAGGAAGACTTTGCATATTAGGAATAATATTTGCAGAAATAGTAGCAGGAATTTGACAAAATATAAATTTATCATCTTCCCAATTACTTCTGAAAGCAATAGCTTCTTTACTTCTAACGGCTTTAAGAGCTTCTTCAAATATCATAATAACAATTTTAGATTAAACAAAAATAGCCGCTAGTCAATTAAGACCAGCGGCTTTAACTGAGTGATTCACATCAATATCAGCAAGTGTCAAAATAACCAATTAATATATGCGTAGCGGAGTTACCGCTTAAAAACATATTTCAACCAACTACCCCATTTACGACCAATAAGAGAACCTTTAGTTTTCATGGGTATAAATTCAATATATTTAATGTTCTTAGCATCATTAATAAGATTATTAATGATAATATTAGATGTATTAATTCCTTTAGAATGTATAAGAATTGATCCATCTTCAATATGAACTCGAACATCATAATCATCAACATCTAACTCATTATGTCTAGCTTCACGTTCAAATGAAAGTTCTTTATAAGCTTGACCTTCAGTAAAGAGTTTAAAGAACCATTCAACTACATACCAAATATAAAAGAAAATACCAAGAAGATCATTTTGTTGTTTAGTATGTGAACGTTCATGTTGAATAAGATGAAAATATCGACGAGAATTTCTAATAAAATATTTAATTCTACTTCTATCTTTATCTTTAATATAAAGTCTAGCAAATATATTAATAGCAATAAATTTGCCAAAAGGAATAGTTTTACTAAAATAAACTCTCATAATCTAATCATCTGAAAAATTATAATCAACTATATCTTTCCAAGTATTATTAGGCATACAACCTTTATAATCTGGAATAATAGCTTCCATAAAGTCATCAATTTTCATAGAAATAACAGTACAAATATACATATCTTGAAGACGAATTGTACTATTTTCATCACAAAACTCATTACCTTTACTATTGGGAATACCAATACTAACAAGAGCTGCTAAGAAGTATCTACGAAACATTTCTTTTGTAACACTAGAAACAGCATCCATAATTAAGCTTTCTTATAAATATATTTATCACAAAGAGCTTTAATGCGATTAGAAAGATGTTCCATTTCAACTTCAATAGTTTTAGCTGCGGAAATATAAGTAGTAATGTTAAGTTTACCAATAAATTCCGGAAATAATAACATATTAACTTTAGCTTTATAAGTATTACCAGAATCATTTTGAGCAATCCATGCTTTAGGATTAGCATAAAAACTAAATGTATCAGTAGTTTTAACTTTTGAATTAAGATACAAAGGATTAAGTTTAGGAAAGAAAGAAAGTATATGATTATCTGAAGGAGATTCAGTTGAAGTCATAACTTCATTTTCTAACCATTCCTCAACAGCTTCTAAAGAACTAAACATTAATCTAGCTGAACATTTTGCTTTAGCAATAGGACTACCTTTAGGAACTTTATATTCTATTATTTTAATATGATCTTTGATTAAACCGTGAGTATATCTATTAAACATTTTAACAGCATGATCACGAGATTCAACTTCAGCTGCCATATTAAAATCAATAGTAACTCTAAACTCAGGAGTATAAGCTAAATCTATATTTTCATTATCAATTAAATATCCTATATTCCAAATCTTATAATAACGAGCATTTTCATTGTTACCATCAAAGAATTCAATAGGAACATTATGAACATAAATATAATATTGAATCTTAAGAAGAGTTTGATAAAATACAAATTGATTACCACTTGTAACAGGAATAAAATCTCCATTTGTATCAAGAATAAAATTAATATTGGTATTAAGCCAATCAATTTCATCTTTATGTAAATCATTAATTGTTCTAATATCTTTACAAATATAAGGATCATCCGGAGAATCCATTCTTACAAGAGATGGAACAGTAATTCCATTTACGGTAATAGGTTTATATTTATCAGAAGTAATAGCTAATGTAGCAAGTTCTTCTTTTACATTAGAAGTTTCTTTAAAAACATCTTTGGCTTCATCAATTTCTTTAAAAGGATTGTCTACTTCCATATATTAATCATCATTACTTTCATAATCACGAACTCCATAAGCATTAGCATTAAATGGAATCTTTTTATCAGTTCTTTCATAGAACTTAATAGCAAGTAATTTACCAATGAATTGATTTCTATGATCTAAAATATAATCACTTGTCATAGTCTCATCAGTAATACCATTATAAACAGATGTAGGTTTAACTTCAAATATTTCATTATTTAAATCATTCCTACATTTAAACTTAGCATATTCATAAGTAATCTCTTTACCATCAATAACTTTTGTTATTTTATCAACAAGTATATCAAGACAAAGACATTCAGTTTCTTCACAACGTTTGGCTTTCATCATAGTTTGTGGACGAGAACCAAACTGATATTCAGCGGTTTTAACTCGAATAACACAACCTTCATAACCATGCTCAATACAAGCGTCTCTATAATCTTCAACATCTTTATCATTTTCAACATCAATTATAGAACATAATGCTACAATTTTAGCTTTAGTTGTACAACTATGTTGACAAATAGAATTTTGAATAAATATAGAATCAGAATCATTTTGAAGTATTGCTTCAAGTTTAGCATTATTCAATATCGACCTTCGTAACCAATATCTATCTATATTAGACATATCAGGAATACTAAGATCAAAATTAACAAATTGAAGTTGTTTATGAAGAGGATTTTTAGGATTACGAGCAGCACCACCTATAGTTGTATTCTTTTGATCTTTAATATAAAGCTCTCCATCAAAAGTAATATTCTTATAATCTTCTCGATAAAATACATATCTATCAAAAGCATCTTCTATATGTTTTACATTATAACGAAGACCTTCTTTACTACGAATAACAACTTCATGACTAATACCAAATAAACCGTTATCAACAGCTTCATATTTTATTGTACAACGAACTCCATTAATTTTTGGATCAGCCATAGCACCATTAGAATAATCAAATATACCTCTTTTCCACTTCTGACACTTCATGGGTTTATCTACATTATTTGCATCAGTAGCGAATTTAGGAATAACATTATCGAGTAAATCATGAAGTTGATTTGCACTTTCATACATATCATCAGTAATACCATACATTTCGGCTGTCTTATAACCTCTGTCGATTTTACGCTTAATTTGGCTATTATAAGACGTTTTTGTCGAAGCTGATATAATTACTTGTCCGACGTCTGAAAGTCGTTCAAATAAGCCAAATGATACCTTATCGTTGATTCCATTAGTGCTTATTTGCCAATACACGATACGTCCCAGAGCATCACGTTTATAAAGAGTAGTACTCTTATCATCCCTATATACGCTTGCCATCTTCATCAATATTATGAAGTAAAACAATAGCGTGAGTTGGATTATTATAAGCAATTAGCATACAATTCCAAGAATCACGTATAGTCTTATGGGGAGCATAAGCTATAGTTTGAAAGTTCTTATGACAAAAACATTGATAGCTTCCAGTAAGCGTTTGTTTATTGTGAAGTTTACCTTGAGTTACTTCAAAAAGACTTTCAATAATTTTAAAATCATCATCAGATTTAATCTTAGTTTCACCCATAAATGCACCTTCCTTAAAAGGATTAAATCCCCAAGTATGAACGAATTGACCTAATTTAATTTGAGAGTTTTGATATGACATCTTACTCATTACTTCACGTAAATCAGTAATAGCTTTAATAACTATAGCATAATCTTCTTTATTCATTGGATAAAGAAAATATCTAGTACCATCATCAAAACGTTTCAAAGGAATACCATCACATAATAGACGTTGTGCATCAGGACACAACTCTTCTTTCTTTACCATTTACGATTTCATTTAAATACATATTAGCAAATTTCTTTTTAACAAAATTGTAATCAGTAATACGAACTAAATCTGTAGGATCTTTAGCACTATAACCTTTAGTCATAAATAAAGCTGTAAAGCCATAATTCTTTTCATATTCGATAGCAGATGTAAGACCTGTGTTATCCGTGTCAAGCATAACATAAATTTGAGATTTAGTAGTTTTTCGTAAAACATCAACAATATCATCTGGAAGTTTTGCAGTTTCACTAGCAATCACATAAACTCCAACATCGTTAATTCTAAGTTCCTTCAATAATCGTAATATTAACATCTTATCTTTTTGAGATTTGACTATTAACTTATATGTAGTATTAGCCAAGCTATCAAGATTTTCAAGAGGACATTTATTATTTGTAATAAAACGATTAGCAGTATGTTTATTTCTAAATGGAAAATAAAGTTTAATACAACCATCATTTACTTGATATTCATAACAAGGATCATGACGAGTATAATAATATGGATTACTAACACCATCAATCTTAAAAGATTCAACTATTTTAACAAATCTATCAACTAGATCATTAGTAATACCAAATTGATTATAATACTTATAATCATAAAAGGATGCTTTACGATTTACAGTTGTAATAATACGAAATTCATTATTAATAATTCTATTTTGATTTTGATAAACTCGATTAATATAAGATGAATCATTCTGCACATCAGAAGCATATTCAATAATATGAGAACAAATATCAACGAAATCTTTATTATTAGTACAATTCCTTTTAAGAACTAAACCAACAATTTCAAATACATCACCTCTATAACGATAATCAGCAAAATCACGAAAAATTAACTTATTACCATACCATTTAAAACTAACAGAAGGATTAGGATCATAACGAAGAGGATTAGAGATTTTATAATTGCGTAAACAAATACAATTATTTATCTCTGTTTCAGGAATATTAAGAAAGACAGAATAAATATGTACTTGATCAAGTGTATTCAAAATATAATCTTTATCACTTGTACTCCACATATTTACATCTTTTGTAGCATTTGCAGTCCCCAGTAGGGAACAAGACTGTGGTCGAGAGCGGAGCGTTTGCAACACTAAGCCCAAAACCAATAGAAACAAAAAAAAGAGGGTAGATTTCTCCACCCTCTTCAAAAGTCTAAGTTACATCTTAATATTTTCTAACTCCACCATCGTTACCAGCATAGCGATTCTTCAAAGCGTTAATAGTATCAGCATTTACACCTTGACCTTGACCGTAATCCATAGCAACTCCAGCTTCAGCAGCAGCACTATTTGATTTCTCATCTTTGTCAGCATCTTTTGAAAGTTCAACAGTTTCACCTGGAAGAATTTCAATAGAAGGTTTTTTACCGTTAATAACACGTTCAATATAACCTTGACCAACAAAGCCCGGAGTACAAAGATATTTACGATCTCCATAATGAGCAAGAAGTTTCATCCAAACGACAATAGGTTCACCCTTTTTATCTAAGAATACAGGCTTACCATCTTTACCGGTATTAAACGCTTTAACAAAGAATTCACAGAAAGCTCTCCATTGAGCAATACGTTCATTAATACCGGCATTCATATCAATTGGTTGAGGAAAACCTGGTTCAACAAAGTTAGGACAACTGATATAAGCGTCAAGACGATGACGACAATTGCGATAAGCTTCAGTTACAATAGAAGTAAATGTTTTAACATCTACTTGTGTTCCATCAGTTTTACGAGTAGTAACTATACGGAAAGAATCGGTATAGAAACGATCAACTTCATCACCAGGAACAGGTTCTTCTTTATAACGGAATACGATCGTAGGAACTGGAATACCAGCATATTCATACGTGGAAGCGATTCCATTTTCATCTACTTTTGGAGTTTCAGTATCCTTAATCTCTACAGACACTAGATGAGCTTGACACAAATTGTTGAACTCTTCACGAGGTTTAAACTTCTTATCTTGGGTAACAACAACTTCACCAAAATTAATAACACCAACTTGACTTTTATTTACTTCACTCATTTTATAAATAATTTAAAGAGTAAAAAAAAGAGGAACCTTGTTAGTTCCTCCTTTTGTAAGATAGATTCCAAATTAATGGATTACTTATAGAAGATTAAATATCTTCATTTTCAGCTTTTGCTTCTTGAGCTACCTCAGCTTCTGCTACTGGTGCATCCTCAACAGCTACCGGAGCATCATGCTTCTCTTCTGCCTCATCAGCTGCTTGTTCAGCTTCAACAGAAGGATCATACGGACGTTCGATAACTTGAGCATTAACACAAGCATAGATTCTCAACATAGAACCATCAGAGTTCGGATAGTCAATACTGGTATCAACAAGTTCGTAGTGAACTTCACGATTTGCAGTGTACTTAGTATAAGGTTTACCTTCAGAATCTTTCTTATCAATTCCGTAAGCATAACCAAGCTCAGCTAATTTATCAGCAGTGATAGCTTGCGCATCTACAGTATTCTGCAAGAATTGTGAATAACAAGCTGCATAAGAGCAGAACAATTTACGTCCAGTTCCTTTAGCTTTACCAACAGCAGCTAATGTCATCATATCATCAGTTTTAACTTTAGATACCATGATGAAGAACTTCTTATTAATATCGTTTTCACATTGATCAGCAGTCAAGACCATAGCTTTCATATAGTCACCTGTTTCAATGTTCAACATTTTAGAAGCAAGACCGTTAATACACATCTTATTGATGGAGATATTAACAACAAGCTCCGGACGAATTTCATCACTTACTTTAGCAGCTTTAGCTACAGTTTCAAAACGACCTTCATTTATACCAGCTTTCAAGAAATCAAAATTCATTTTTTCCATGACTTTAACTTTATTAATAGTTTATGTAAGATAGATGTTTGCAATACAATTACCACAAACGGTATTTAATTTTTAATAATTAGCGTTATCATCTGCTTCTACGTATTGAATATCAATAGTATCATCATTAATTGACTTAACATCTTTAAGTTCAGCATCACAATACATACCATTAAGAATATCATTAGCGCAGATACGTGCAGCAAGCATAATTGCCATTTTTCTCATAAGAGCGCGTGTATGTTTATCCCAATTATCTTTACCTTTAACATCCGCACCTGTTATAGAATGTTTACCCGATTTAAGACCTGCATCTATAGCTTCTTGAAGAGTATAAGAAATAGTAGTTTTCTTACCTTTTCTAATAAGTGAAACAGTAGTACGATAAGTGTCAATAACACGACTAACAGGAACCATACCTTTTTCAGCCATCGCAGCTCTAACATAATCATCATTATATTCATCTACATCAATATGACGATCAGGATTAAATTCAATAATAGGTTTATCAAGTTGTAAATTGAAATATTTATACACAGGAACAAAATCTTCATCAATATCAATATCAATATGATGTTTATTAAGACATCCTTCAACAACATTGATACCTGTATAAACTTGTCTAGTACCACCACTTTCAAAACAGAAAATATTCTTTAAAGAAGCAGTAACACTAAGACCAAGAGTCTTACCTAACTCAACCTTTTGAATTGCATCAAGATTAAGATTACGACCATAAGCGAGAGAAGTCATCGGAGAAAGACCTAATTCTTGCCCAGTTAATAAACAAGTAACCATATTATCAATGTTAATAACTTCAGTGGCAATTCCATCTTTAACAATATTTTCTTTAAATCTCGCACCAAGATCAGTATTAATTAAACTTTCAGCAAAAGTTCTATATTCACCAAGAACAGCGAGATTACGAGTAATTACATCTTTATTTGCTTGTGCAATAGCATTAGTAGAATCAGCTTTAACTACACTTGCATTAGCACCGTCTTTCGTAGCATCATTTGTAATAACTTCTTCACTCATTTCGTTTGATTTGTTGTCTTTATTTTCCATTGGTAAAAGTAGATATTAATTCTGATATTAGCAACAATAGCTGTAACTAAATCAGCAAAAAATTAAAATTTAACATCTTTAATGCTATTTGCCCACACAATATCAGTAGTAAAACTACGTTGTGCATCAACTAGCTTTTCTTTCTCTTTTGACGTTTTATAATCGTCCGAATTAAATGTGAAATCTCGCATATAAAGCCATATTATTAAGGTAGGCTTATTTATATATGGTTGTTCGATTTTGTCGTCTGATATAGTCTTAAATGGCTTGCAATATGGAGAGGTACATATAATAGTAGTAAGCTCATCCACATCAAAAACCGAATTAGCAATTTCATCAGTAGCAATAATTGAAACATCACCATGTTCTAAATGTTTAAGACATTCTTTACGAATACCAGCTTCACCAAATACTTTAGGTTCACCTTTCTTAGCACCACTAGCATATAAATAAGGATTACCTTGAAAATCATAACATATTCTCGAAGATATACCTTTATACCAACACATACAATGATCTAAAGTTTCAACATAATTTGTAATAGAACGAGTCTTACTTAGAACAAGACCTTTACCTTTAATATTCTTAATAATAGCAGCAATAGCTTCTCGTTTATTAAGATTATTATTATATAACTCTAAACGCTTTTCTATAGCATCAGTAAATGCTTTAGTACGTGTAAGAATATTATCTGGATTCCAATACATTTCTACTTGCTTATTATAGTCATTAGAAAGATCAAGATCTTTTTTCCAACCCATAATCTCTGCAACCATAGAACGTACTGTTTCACTATGAATATGCTCAACTTTATCTGTTAGATTATTCACATAATTAACACCTTGATGACAAGCTTTAATTAAAGCCATATCATCTTCAACCATATCCATTCTAAGATGAGTAAACTTTTTAAATTCGTAATTAACCATCTTAGCTTTACCTTTAAATATAGAAAGCATAGAACTAATTTGCTCAGTAAGCTGTTTATATAGTTCTTTTTCCTCATTAGTAAAATCAATTCCAACATTATATATAACATAAGGAGAAATCCAACCTTCTTTCAAAGCAACACCTTTAGTTATAATATCAACAACTGGAATACCAAGAGAAGTAAATGCTTTTAACATATTCTCAGGAATCTTTTTAGTAGTAACAAATAAAAATCTATCAGCAGCTACTTTCTTCATTTTCTTGAAATAAGTATCTTTATCATGATAAACACTATTTGTACAATCAAGCATAATAAATGTATCACAATATAAAAGATCTTTACCTTTGTATTTAGTTGTAATACGTTGTATAAAACTATTAGCATCTTCAATTGTAATAGAAGACGAAGTTACATATTTACGAAGTGCATCCTTAATAGAATTATTAGAAACAACAATATGTACATAAGCTTCAACATCAGATTCATATTGTTGTAAATTTACATGTTGAATAACTTCACTAATCACAAGAGGAATATCAATACGTTCTGTATATTGAAATAAACCTTTATAACCGGCTTGTTTCCATTTAAGAATACCTTGATAAATACGTTTATATTTCTCAGAAATATTATATTCTTTCATATATCTCAATTAACATCTGCAAGTTTAATAACTTCTGAAATAGCTCTAGCGCACATTTCAATTTCATTACGATTATATAAATCATCAATATAATCAGTTAATAATTCATACAATTTATAACCAGCATCACCAAGAATACGACATAGATCAAAAACAATATGTTTACTCATTTGATTATGATCATAATCTTTAATATCTTTACTATTAAAAGAATATTTAGTAAAGAAATCATCTAAAGCATCATGTAAATACATAACAGCTACAGCTTTATTAGCCGCAAATCTATTAGTATAAAATGCTTTATAAACTAAAGCTCTATCACGTTTCATATCTTACCAACCAAATAAATTACTACTATTGTTATTAATACCTCTACGTTCGCCTTTGCCTGTTTTACCGTTACCATAAAGAATTTTATTAGCTTCATTAATATAAAATCCAAAGTGAATATTATAATCATCTTTGTATTCATAATCATTAAACAAAGCTACTTTCTGTCCAGCAACAAGAGCTTTCTCATCAGTTATAACACAATCGCTAATATCTTCTCCATAAGCTATATTATCAGAATTTTGAACAATAGCTTTTGTTATAGCACCACCACCAGATTTACAAATATAAAAACGATTATGTTTTTGACATTTAAGCCAAACAGGTTTACCATCTTTAATTGTCTTATAAATAGTTGTATATTTACTAGCAACTTTTTGACTAAAACAATAATCGTAAATAGCAGTTTTAGAAGTATTAATATAGTTTTTAATAAATTCAGTTATATCAACACCATAAAGGAAATATTCTTTAAGAGCTTTCTTTACAACAGGATATTCATAACCTTTATTATATTCAGGTTCTTGAAGAAAATAACCTTTATATTTAATAAATTTATCCTCAATTGCAGCTTTAGAAGTATAAACATTACCTTTATTATCTACCCAACTACCGCTACGATTATAAGATTGCAAAGCATCATAGAAACCATATCCAACAGCAATGTAATCATTAACAGCACTTCTACAATACTTTTCAAATTTCTCAGTTTCAAGAGTAAGTTTACTATATTCTTCCCATTCTTTACAAATATGATCAAATGTACCTTTACGATCAATAGGAAGTCTTATAAGCAAACCATCTGTATTAGCAGAAAGAACTTCAAATTTATTAAGTTCAAACGCTTCTATCAGATTACATAGAAGTAATTGCAGATTAATTGTTACAGTATAAGTACACTCAGGATCATAAAGATAATCCATAGCATCATTCAAAGCGCCATAAATACGATTAATCACAATCTTAAGAGCATCAGCTTCTAGCTTACGACCATTATGTTTTGCATCAAGTCGAGTAGTTCTAAGCCATTCAACAATACCCAAAAATACTTTAGAAGATAAATGATGAGGACTAACACCATATTCAACAATAAAGCTAGGATACATTGAATTTACATCAGGGTCTGCAAGAATCTCATTAGGTTCAGCCCAAATGACTTTAGGATCATCTTTACTATGAAGACCTCCTTTTGCCATAGTATAACCTTTATCATGAGAAAGAAATTCTAAAGATTGAAAGCTCTTTTTCCAAGTAGTAATAGTAATATCACCGATATTTTCTTTTCTAAGCTCACTTTGTTTTGCAGCACCAATACCAATGAAAATACTATATCTCTGAATATTATCAAGAATAGCTCTATAAAAAGGAGTCTTAAAAGTAATACTATCTTTTACAATCTTTTTAATAGGTACAGCACTTCTTTCGGTTCTAAGATCAACAAACTCATAAGCAGGCATACCCGACCATTCAGAATAGAACTTAGTCATAAGATTCTTACCAATAGAACTACGTGACATATTACGTAAATCAATACCATACATCTCACTTAGCTTAGCACGAAGATCAAGTTCTTTCTGTTGATTTTTAACAAGAGCATCAGTACCTAGAACATCATTAATATTATAATCTGTGACAAGTTCTATTTCTTCTCTTTTAATACGATAACTCCAATGAATAGGTAAATCTTGAATACGATACCATTTAAGTACAATCATTACAGCTTTAAGTGCAACAAAGGTAGCATCAAGATAAAGAATCTTTTGAATATCAAAATCAGTAAAAGGACGAAAATATCTATGACCTTTATAGAAATCAAGAAGACGTCTATAAGTTTTACCACCCATATCTTTATCAACAGCTTTTTGAGAATGCTCAAACATAAATTCAGTTATATGCTGTTTTATACCATGAACATCTTCTCGAAGACCAGTCTTCCAATCAAATGTAGGAGCATAATGAATAAATATATCAAGCATAGTCATATCATAGTTAAAACTATTATAACCTATGATAATTTTATGAGTTTTAAAAAACATATATAGACCTTCAATACCACTACTAATATTATTAGAATCATCCCAAGATGCAGGAGTAAAGTTTTGTCGTTCATATTCATCTTCATGCCAAGCACGAAAGATTATAAACGTCTTAGCACCGATAGCATCAAGAATTGCTTTTTTATCTTGTACATTCTTCGCAATATCCGCAGCAATATATAAATTAATGACATCTTGAGGAATACCATAAGGAATGAAACTAACTTCAAACATATTAGGATAAATCTCAATATCATAAATCCAGCTAGTTGTAGGAGATTTAGCATTCATTTAAGAATAACCCATTGATTAACAAATTTACGATAAGCAATAACAGCAGTATCATATGCTCTATCAAGATAACTATAGTCATTATTCTTACGCATATATTCAAGACTCATAGTATAAATATGTATCTTACCATTAGGAAGCACATCAATACCTTCTCCACCTTTAGGAAAAGCTTTACCTCCACTAACAATAAAATAAGGATCTTTACCATAAGTTATGAACATACTCGGTTCAACTCTAGCAATCTCTCTTTGAAGTCTAGGAAAACATTCAGCAATAGCTTTCGCATTAATAGTCTGAGATGTACCACATTTGACAACAGAAGTAATATATGATAAAGCAAGTAATTTCTTATCTTCAAGAATACGTCTAATGAATTTACCCGTGTTACCACTAAGTACATATTTAGTCTTTCTATCAGCAGGACTAGGAGCAGCAACTAAATGTAGGATAGTTCCGCTCCCTTCCAGTCCTTGTCCCCTACTGGGGATTAGAGAGTTCCGCACGCATAGATCACACTTATCACAATAATCATCTTCACGTAATTCATCAGACGTATCTTCAAACATATTAGAAAATCTCGTTTGCATCAGTAATTACTTTTAGCAGAAATAGCTTCAAATAAGTTACGAGGAAAAAATATATGACGAGGATTCTCAGCAACAATAGAAATTTCAACATCATAACCGTCAAAATCAAAATCATATTCTTTAGAATCAAAATCATATTTTTCACAAAATCTACCAAAAGTAATAGGTGCAGCTACAACAAGAGCATCATCAATCATGTATTCAGCTTCACCTAAACTATCATATTCTTTTTTAGTTAATACCATATCAATAACATTTAGTAAAACTTTGCAAACCCCAGTAGGGATGAAGGAGTGGTAGGGAGCGGAGCATCTGCACCTTACAAATCAAACATATCAATAGCCATAATATCAGGTATAAATATAATATGATAAGGATTATAAACACATTCATAACCTTTATCAAGATCATCAAATTCATCAGAATTTATATTATACCTCATCTTATATTCTTGAAACATACATCGAGTAATGGTCAAAGCAATATCATTAATCAAGATGTCTGTAGAAATTGGCAATCTATTTTCTATCTTCTTCGGTAGTATCAGCATAAACAGAAGTTCCGTCTTCGTATTTCAGAGTTGAACAAACAACAGCGGTAAGATCATATCCTTTAAGATTTGCTCTTTCTCTAAGGAAATCCATTTTACCAACAGTATCAACATTTAAACCACTAGCAAATAGATGTTCTTCGAGAACTTGAACAGCACTCATAGAACATTGCTCAGCAACCCAAGTAATAGGAACCATCCAACGATTATGAATAATACGTTGATTACTACCCATACCACAAAAACCTTCCCAGCATTCTTTCAGAACATAAATCTTATCTATATTCTGAACTTGTTCTTCACTTGTAAGCATAATATCAATTTAAAGTTCTTCAATATCAATAGGACTTTCAGAAGCCATATAATAGCAATCATCAAGTCTAAGACCTTTATCTCTCATAATATCTTCAATATCTTCATCATTCTTAACAGTAAAATGATATATCGAAGATGTACAATAATCAAACATATAAACATGTTCCATATCTCAATGTTTATCAAATACAGCATTGAAGTCAGCTTCTTTCATAAGAACAGCACAGTCTTCAACCTTTTGTGTAAATATATCTTTGCTAACAATAGTATAACGTTTAAGACGTTGATCTTCACCAACAGATATAACGAAACACTTATTATCAGCAACTCTAGCTTTACATTCGTCACAAATATCTCCTTGTATATATCTAGGAGCTTCTTTGTCGCCTTTAATATAACCTAATATGGCAACACTTTCTTCTTTACCACAAATAGGACATACCATAACACTAGGATTAAGACCATGTTTTTTTACTAAGAGTAATACCTTTTCCCATAATTTATAATTTTAGGTAAGCATGTTTAGTAGCTCTACTCATAGCTACATAAAGAAGTCTAAGAGCTTCAGCAGAGTTACGTCTAATACGCTTACCCCACTTAGTTTGAAAATAGATAATATCATCAAGATCAATACAAACATTTTCAAATGTTGAGCCTTGCATATACCCTATAATTTTCATAATAGGACTGACTATATCTTAATTATTAATTTCATATTTAAAAGAATATCCTTTACAATTACAATGAGTTTTATCAATTAAGGCTCTTATAATATTAGAAGCTGAATATTTATCATTAAGAAATAAATTGATTTCGTATAAATAATAAAATCTCTTAATAATAACATTGTCTTTAATAGCTATAATAGGATTATTAAGTTTTTTAGCAGAAGGATTATTTTTTCCTTTTCTAATTGCAGATAAATGTTCTTTAAAACCTTTAGGTTTAGCTTTACCTTTAAGTTTTTTAGATATTTTATTTCCTATAGCTTTTAATTCCGATTCAGATTTTAAAATATAAGTATTACCACCATCACCTCCAAAAGTATCATTTAAAAGAGTATTATATTTATTTTTATATTCATTTATATAATATCTTTCTTTATAATTTTGTTCTGAATCTTCAACTTCTTCTATTAATTCAATAGTTACTTTAGTAGGTAATAAATTTTCTAAATATTTAAACAAAGGAGTATAATTGCGTTTTCCTTTTTGGCATTCATGCAATTTAGTATAATGATGATTTAAACGATAATTTAAAGCATAAATAGTTTTACCTACATAAATAATTTCATTTGTAATAGGATTTCTAAGAGAATAAATATTAACAGACATAATTCTATAATTTAAATATTAATAATATTACAAATATAGTTTTATGAACTGTAATATAAATATGAAAGTTATAATAATTCTCCCCGTTTCCCAATATTAATAGTAATATTAATATCAGTACGTCTTTCGACTAGTCGATGAACTTTATTACTTTTGTGATTCGCATCAGAAAGAGTAATCTTAGCTGCTGATTGTCATATAATGATAATTTTTTAAGCATTCGCAGTTATGTTTTCACATTCAGCTGTAGCATTATCATCTTCACGAGGTTCCAGCAATTAGAGGAGTTTTACAAGAGCCAAGTTACTAACTCTTATGTGCAGTTATACCATAACCATAATCAATGTCTTTAGCAACGAGTCTATTCTTGTTAGCAACATTGAGTCTATAGTCGGTCATAGTAAGATGAATATCCTTAAATCTAAAGTATCTAAACCATCTACTACGATCAGTACCAGTAAGAGCTTTATAATGAATTGCATTTAGCATAGCACCGAAATTATCCATGTTATTAGAATCCCAAAAATCAATGATCTTAAACATAGGAGTGACTTTACCATCAAATGCAGATCTCAATGTAATACAATAACAAGCAAGACCATTGTCTGCTACATAATATCGAACATCATGAACAACATAATCTTCACTGTTAATAATAATAGGAGATTTATATTCATCAAATACAGTACGATATGCAGTAAACATATCATCTTTTGTTATCATACCTTGAGGATTATTCAGAACACCATCACGAATAAAAGTATTCCAAAATCCAATACAATCATTAGTAAAAGCAATAAGTCGAACATAATTAATATCCTTACTAAAGTTATCAGAACTAAACATTTCAATAACCTTATTACGGAAATCAAATTTATTCATAATAGTAAAACCTTCACCTTGAGCATTAACAGCTTCGCGAGTTTGAAGAATATACTGATAGAAATTAGCAGTACCATTAATCAAATCAGAGCGAATAATACCAAACAATTCAAGCAAAGGATTACTAGCTTCTTGTCTAACAATTTGAGTTAAACGAAATTGAACATCAGTGTGAGTAAAAGAAGGACTAATACGATTATAAGTATCTTCTTCTCCTTTTCCTTTAGCAACAACATAAGGAATCTGAAGTTCATCCCCTAAGAATAGGAGTTTACATCGACACTGAATAGCCGTCTTTATAAGTAGATTAAATAGACCGGGATTAATCATAGAACACTCATCAATAATGACAAGTCTATAACCTCTCATTTTTTGTTCACCTATAACCTTAAAAGAAGGATTCTCAATGTTATAATCTTCAATATCTACATCAGGTCTAAGACCACAAAGAGATTGAATGGTCATACCTTTTTTACCAGAACTATTTTCAAAAACTCGAAGAGCTTTATGAGTTGGAGCTGTAACACAAACTTTTTCAATTATCAAATAACGTACAAGATGACGCATGATAAAAGTTTTACCAGTACCGGCATAACCACTAAGAGTAAAACTTATGGATTGTGATTGCCACCATTGCCAAATAGCATTAATAGCATCTTCTTGTTGTTCCTTAAAATAAGAAACATTAATACGTTTGGCAGACCTAAGTAGTGCATCTTTATTAAAATCAGAACTCATCTACAACAATAAATCTTTCAGATTTAAGACGATAATCAGGTTCACCATCAGGTTCATTAGGACAACAAGCATGTAAATCCATAGTAGAACAATCAGGATGTTTATCATTATAACCTCTAAAATTCACATCTATAAGATAAGAACCTTTTTCAGTTACATAAACTATACCAGATACAGTATCTCCTACAGCTTTAATTTTTATTTTAGGTTTATCTGTAGTATCCATAATTTAAAAGGGTTTTAAAATGTATTTACAAGCAACATCAATAGTATTGTAATAACGAACAAGCGGGTGGACAGGTTCAGTAGTTGTATACACATCAGCAACCATTTGTCTTCCGTTAATACTTTTGATAACAGCTCCTCCGTTAGGGAATATAGAAATTGTGACATCATAAACAATATCAAGAAACTCCAAAACCATTCCCAATTGCATACGCCAAGATAACGTAGTAGCAAATTCAATAAAATTACCACTACCGTTAGTGACTTGGAGAAGATAACGTTGAAAAGCAATACTAATATCTTCATAAGGTTTAAGTAAGTTCAACAAAGACGTCTCCATTAGCTGTAAATTCTATATCGTTATTATCACAATACTCAACAACATCTTCTTCACTAATCTCATAAAACCATTTATAACCTTGATGTTCAAACTTATTACAAAGAGCTTTATACCAAGTAAGAAATATATCTTTAAGTTTAGTAAAATCCTCAGCATACATCCAGCTACTATCTTCAAATTCAACAGTAACTGTATTACAATGATTATACATTCTATCAAATTTATAAAAATTAATAGAATAAATACAATCTTCACAAGACTTAATAAAATCTTTATCTAGCTTAGCAATACTTTCTTTGATATAAAGAATCTCAATGGCTTTATTCCACGTAATACTACCTGTAAAACAAAGACCATCTCCTTGACAATTACCAAGACTATAATAAACCTCGACTTCTTTAATACCTAAAACATCAAGAGTATGCTTAATAGAATCAGTGAAACCTTGAGCATCACGTGTAGCACTAAGAATATGATCTTTAACAACTTCTTTAGCACTATCACTAAGTTCAGCATATCTATAAACAGGCACTTCGATTTTAACTATCCTCATTTTGGCTCATTTTAGACCCATAGAGACACTTTGTATTAAAGTGAACCAATTGGTTTATTTTAATACAAAAGTGCCTCTACGAGCTTGTATTAAAGCGTAGGCAGCTTCTTAATGGTTAATTCACTCCGGCGTTCCTCGGTAATGTCTCGATGCTTGTAGATGTAATGATTAATAGATTCTTGTTTAACATTATCAAGAAGGAAATAAGTAAACGTCTTACCATCAATAACAGTTTCAGTAAGTTTACCAAAAATAGGAAGACCTTCTCTAAATGGAACAAAATTCTTACCATCAGCTTTAGCTTTATCCATTTCACGAATAGTACCCGGAATCCAATATTCATTATCATATCCACTAAATTGATGTTTAGGAATATTTGTGAGAGGAACCGAAATAGGAACAACAAGTCTTGCTTCATTTTCTGAATCATTAGCATCACGAACAGCAAGCCATTGATAATAATCATTTCCTGGAAGTCTATCATAAGTAGCATGCCATTTACTTTTATGAATACGATAAAAAGCATTACCATTAGGATTAGGTTCTTTTTGAGTTCTACCTTTAGCTTCAACAGTTTTAGCTTCGCCACTTGCAACTAGATTCTTTAACGCATCAAAATTCATATTGAATAAATCATATTTATCTTTATCACCTAAAACAACATCAGTACGATTTACTGTAATTTCAAAATCATCTTCACATTCATTATCCATACGAACAACAATATATTTAGAATTACCTTTTTTAGATTTAACTCTAACAAGGCGTTTCATAGGATCATAAAGACTATAAGCATCTACAATAGGTAAACTTATAATATTTACAACATCTCCTACTTTCAACATAGAATAAACAGGAGAAATATCACCATAAATAGGATTAGACCATTCTTTAGTCTTAATGAATTGAGAAATATAAGATTCATCTGCACCTTTTTCAAATGTAAGCATAGGTGAGAATATTTTCTTATAATTTTGATGATTTATAGAAACAGGATTACCATCAACAATAGCAATCAATTTAATTACAGATGTACTATAAGTAGATATAGCATCTTCACGAGTCATTTCTTGTTTACCAAGTTTAATAACTTTGCCATCTTCATAATAAAATGAAATAATAGCTTTTTCAGCATTCATTCTACTAATATAACCAAGATGATCATTAACTAATAAATACATCCCTTGCTTTAATTCAGCAGAAATAATAGAATAAGTAAGATTTGCTTTCATATATTTAAATTTCAATTTTAGTAATAGTAAAAATACCTTTAACACTTTTAGTAATAGCCTTTTTACAATAATCTAACAATTCATTATCTAACGGCTTAGTAAAGTCATATAATTTAAATTGTTTAGGTAAAGTAATTAGCTTATTATAATTTTCATAACCATCTGTATAATAACAAACAACAGAAATTCTATTTTTAATAGACCATAATTGATTATTATACAGTGTGACAGTTTTATTGCCAATATTTACTTGAGATGTATTTGCATTTCTATCAATAGAAATTACAGTACCATAGATTCCTCTAGAAGTAATAACTCTATCGCCAATATTAAAATCAATATCTATCATAGTATTAGTTTTAGTATTACAAGCTACACATTGTGGAACTCAGCAAACCCCAGTAGGGGAATAGGACTGGTCACGTGCGGAGCTTTGTAGAGTTTATAACATACCTTTAAAATCAATAGTAACAACCTTTCCATTTTTAACAGAATGCAAAACACAATCATCAACATTATCAAGATTTGTATGAAGTTTTTCAGAGATAACCATAAGTATATTTTTAAGACAAGCTTCAAAATTCCCTTTTTCAATGGGAAATATACCACCATTATCTTTATGATTTAAAACAAATACACCTTCGCCTTCATAAATTTGAGTTTTACCGTTCTTAGTTAATTCATAATAACCACAATCGACACAAACTTTAACTTTATCATCAGGAGATACAGTATATGTATGTTTAAAACATTTAGGACAAATAGTAGTTTTACAACCTTGTTTAATTCTATCAGCAAGAACCATCTGTTGAATATGTTTAAGAGCATCTATAGCATCCATTCTGTATAACAATCACAAGGTTTACGATTAGTATATTTTACAGGAGTTGTCCATTCTTTAGAATCATATTGTATATAATCTAAATCAGGACACTTTCTCTCAATAGTACTTCTCGTTGATATTTTAGTTCCATAAATGCGAATATATTTACTTCTAAATTTATTTACACTAGGGAATATAAAATAATACCAATCTTTAATTTCTTCAGCATTATCAATATCATTTATAGTATCCTCTTTAATTGCAAACACTTCTTCAATATCTAATCCAAGTTCTTTCCAATGTTTAGATTTATCTTTACAGATTTGAGTAAAAGACTTACTATAATTAATAGAATCAATTACTTTCTTAACATCTTTAACTTCAGTAGGTTCATTATTAATTTTAAGTTTACGTCTGAGTTCTTTAGCGTTATTAATAGCTTTTTCTACTTTAGTTTCTTGATGCTCAACTGTAGTATTTGGAATACCTGTATTAAATATTGCAGCATTGAAGTAAATACAAACTAGACAACGGGGATCTCTACCCAAACGTTGCCTAGTTTCGCAATTATTACATTCACCACTCATTTATTTAAGACCATTACAGTTTGCAGTTCTATAAGTAATACCACCTTCAACATCTACCATTTTAATAGAAATAGAAGGTTTATCACAAAACAGGCTGTCTATAACAGGTTCAAGAATCTTTCTAAATCCATCATAAGGACGTACTCTACGTTTTACAGTTTCAATAACATAACTGTAAAATTCCTCACGATTAAGATGATTAGCTAAGTCAGAATGATCCTTACTTGTAGGATTACTATGACTAAAAGCTTTAGCCAAGTGATATTTGAGAGCTTTATCAATATCACTTTGTTGAATAACAAATTCCTTTAGATTTTCTTTTTTCGCCATAATATAAGAATGATTTTCAAAATGATTAATAACTATATTAGTAATACTAATATGATTAAGGGTACAAATATAAGCATTAAATTTGATTTAACCTAACATTCAGTCAGTTATGTTTATGTGAATAACATTGTAGCTACATCTTATATTGCTCCAAATGCTACACATAAAGACTCAAATATAAATGCGAATACTGCCATAAATAACATAAGTAATACAGCTATTGTAAAACTTATCATTATAAATACTAAATTATCGGTATTATGTAGATTATCTATGAATGTTACTAATACACGTCATATTGTTGCTCCTACTGCAACTAATGTTCCTAATCCGAATAAAATTAAAATAAAATGAATCATGATTTTTGATATATATATTCTATTTTAAATACTACTGCTTTATTGTCTTTGCGTCCTCCCGGCAAACAACGACAACCTATACACTCATCTAAATGTTTAAAATCACATTCTATTGCAGAACATTGAAATTCTCTTATAGGTGATTCTTCTGCTCGAACCATTGCAAAATACTTTTTGTTTGTATTTTTTCTGCTTAATGGTACTTCATGTAATTTTCCATCTACAGGTACAACAATATACGTTTGTCCTGTATTAACTTTAAACTCTTTTAAGAACTCTTTTGAGTATTCCATACGTCTAATTGTTTTAATATTGGTACTGATGGATTTAAGAAATAAGAGAATGTAGGAAAATGTGTTGTATGTGGTATTTTCAATACATTTAATAATGAAGCCATGAATATATAATGTAATTCATTACTACATCTTATTTCTATTTGAAATATTTCATTTGTTTCTTCTATACGTGAGAGATATACTTTACAACATAATGAATCTTTAGTCATAACTTAAACTAATATTGCTACTACATTTTCTTTATTAAATTGTACATTATAATATGTTACAGTTATAGGTGTAATATCAGCTTTATATATAGTTTCAATTGCTTTTTGTATTGCTGTTGAACTATTAAAAACTATTATTATTATACCTTTATCTTCTTTTATAAAGGATATATCAGATAAACATACACATCTTGCTGAATCTATGCTATCTTTTTCTATTGCACTTACTACTACTAACATTGAATTTTGCGTTTACTTTTTATTTACTTGATTCAACCTATACTAGAATAAATCTAGCAAATGCCATTTAAAACGTTTGCATTGGCTCATATTGACTTTGAATTATCGGAGATGAGTTAGAGTTCATCCCCGATAGACAAAGGCTCAATTCTCAATATATGGCGGTCAAATCTTTACAACTACAATTAATAAGAGTATTGCTATTATTGATAGTAACCAAATTATAGTTACAATAGCATATCTTCGTTCTGCATCTAAATACAACTGCAAATCTTCATCATCTACATCATCAAATAGATACTTATGTCTTGCAGCAATATAAAATACAAATGGTACTATAAAGAAAGATATAATATAAAATATCTTTTCTAATGCATCTCTACGTCTAATATGACGTTTAATTTCTTTTTGGGTTACGAATGTCTTTCTCATAAATGTAATAATGCTATTTCTAATGGTGAAACTAATGTATGTGCTAGATTCCTCTCTTGACCAGTCCTATCCTCCTATCGGGGACTGCAAAGCTCATCTAAACTCATATTAATTTTACAAATACTTTCTTTGGTTCTTTTGGTATTACAAGTTTATGCAATACAGGACTCTCTTTTACTGCTATACGTGTAAATTTGAAAAAAAGAAATTATCTTCTCCCTTACTTTCACTGATCTTACTAGAATTGTAATATCTGTGTCTGATTGTGATACTTCTACATCTTGTGAACATATGATATTTATTGTTACGTTATACGTTGCACATTCTACAGTTATTCTTAAAGTCATAAACGATAATCTTTAAGTTAAAACTCTTCATCATGAATACTATTTAATAAATCTGATGTTGATATATTTGTTTCGGATATTGATAGTTCTTCAAGTTCTAATGGTTCAATTATTAATTCTTTTGAATCTACAAGTTCTACTACACGTATATTATTTTCACGTAAAAATTCTTGTATTTCAGCTCTTGTTTTTGATGTTGCTGATTGAATCACTAATTGTCCATTTACCCATGATATGAATGTAGTTTTTGGAATTAACCATTCTCTTTCTCTATTATAGACTACTATTCGAAGTGTTCTTGATCTCATTGATGAATTTATTACAGATATACATATATTCTAAGTATTTCTTATTATACTCAGCATTATCTAAATCAAATACTACTGCAATTAAATTTTTAGTTAATGTTACAATAGAATGATCTATTTCTGCTGTATATGATATGAAATGTGATGCTTCTCTATGTACTAAGAATAATATCGAATTACTTAAAGCATCTGCTAATATTTTAGATGCTTTCTGTCTTTTGAATATTAATTCGTTTCCATATACTACAGATACTTCGTTAGTTTTAAATATAACTTCTTCTGATACTCTGTCTTTAATATATACTATCATAAATGCTAAATTTATAATTATAAATAATAGTAACACTAATAATTCCATGAGAACTAATGCTACTATTGTGTCACTTAAAATTTTATTTATAGATATATAACACTTATCACAAGTGTTTATCTTAATAATACCTCTAATATCTATTCGAATTCTTATATAGCGTGTTATGAAGACCTAAGTAATTATGAAGTTTGAATTCAAATAGTATTAGAGGTATATTCATTGTTACTAATTGTATTAATTTCTCATTTGATGTTTGTTTTGAGGTTAACGATAATGATATTTGAATTTACGTAAATGATGCTATGATATTTTGCGGAATTTCTAATGAAATTGCAAATACTCTAAGTATTCTCTATACTTCACATTCTATACTCAATACTATAATTGATATAGATATGTCGTTAATAGATTCACTGAATTTTGCATTGATTCGAGATATACTAGAATTAATTCTAATGCTAATTTAAGGCTTTTATTATTGCAAATTTAGATGTTAATTCAATTCTATTTGATATTGAGTATTCTAGATTTGAAACAATTAAAGTTATTATGCGGAATTTTACAGAATTAATACTAATAATGCAAATGCTTACTCTATTATATCAATTACATCTTTTCTACGGTTTTTTTAAAACTTTTTATAGATATAGATATTCGGTTTGCTAAACTTTGATTCTAATTTGAAGAACTCTAATTAATTCTAATAATAATTCGAATCTTTTATTTACGCAAATTTAGATGTTAATTCTATACTTTTTGTTGTTTGTGATTATCGGTTTTATAAATTTTAATTTTAATTTGAGAAACTTTGCTGTTGCATTGCGCTTTCTGAAGGTCATTTTGAAGATGGTTTTGAAGATGGTAGTGATGATGCTGCTACAATTCTGTCAACTATTTTCAACACTAATGTAGTATTCCTTTCAACACTAATCACCCCATCTACTATACTAATGTAGTATTCCTTTCAACACTATTGTGAATTTTATTCAACACTATTGATAAAACTTATTCAATTTTTCTTCTATATTCTCTTTCAAATCCTCATCCGTTTCCACAAATTTCAATGCTTTATCGTAATACTCATTGAATTTCTTTCGTCCTATTGCTTCTACTTCTTTAACTACTTCTGGATATTCATAGTCATTTAAGTTCCATAACATTTCCAAATATTGCTTTTCTTGCTTAGACAACTTCGATTTATTATTCAAATATTCTTGAATATATATCAGCTTTCTATAATCATCTTTACTGAATAATTCTGACACGTGATAAGCAACTTTAAGTTCATCGGCAACAGGTAATGTTCCACGTGAAACATCAAGATGTTCTTTAGTTAAAGCAACGATTTCTAGATATTTACAACGTGTATATTCAAGTATTTCTAGTAGAATATTATCGAAAGATTTGTGATATTCATTAGAATGTTTTCGTGAACTAATATTACTAATTTCATTAGCCTTATCAGCAGCATATTCTTCATATTTGGCAATAATAGCTTCAGCATTAGCGATATTCTGCTTATGTTTGCAAATGGCGTCATAGAAGTTATTATATACTTCTGAAGATTCGATAGGAGATTTAACAGCAATATCTAAATTGAATATATTAGTATCAACTTTAATAATTGTGTAAGAATCTCTTTCTCTCTTTTCATAATCAATTCTATTAGCATCAAGCCATTGACAAAAGAATTTGAAATCGTTATCTTGAGTTCTAATGAAAAAGATTTGAATATAATCTTCATAAATGTTAATAGTAAAATGATTAATATTAACAGTTGTATCTTTATAAATTACATTAAGCACATTCATGTTTATTAGTCGGTTTATTAGACAATAAAAAGGGTAAATAGTGCCAAGTGAGAATACTCAGCACTATTATGAATCAATTAAGCAGCATCTTCTGTTTGCTCAGTTGCAACATCTTCGGTAGTAACTTTAGGTTTAACAGCAGCTTTACGTTGAGAACGTGCAGTTTCGATACTCTTGATAAATGTAGATACCATATCAGCACCAACACCAAGTTTACCAAATACACCAATAAGACCTAAAGAACCAACGTTATCAGCACCAGCGAAACTGTTGAAGCTCTTTTCATGATATGTCCACTCTTCGGTATCAGGATCAATATAACCGGTTTCACCAGCAATATTCTCGTCAATAGTGAAATTAACCACATTACCTTCGAATACAATAGGTGCTAAACCGTATTGATTATACTGGTCATTTGTGATATAAACATCAACAAGAGGACTACCATTCAAAGGATCAACACGAACAATCTTACAATCATGTTTGAATTTACCTTCTTTATAGTCATCTTTGTTAATATCTTTAACAGAAATGATTTCACCAATAACTGAATGTCTAATCGGAGTTTTTAATTCGTTTGCCATAATGTTAAGTTTTAGAATTATTAAGACAAGCACCATGCCCGCCAAATACAATAAGGGTGTTAGTCGTGTTGATTAGACGGAGTTTGTAGAGTATTAAAAAAAATAAGAGTAGCACTAAGACTACTCTTATTAATTCAAAGTTTATTAGGTTTAACAATAGACATAATAATGATAGCAATAATAGCTCCACAAATGCAACCAATAAATAAATCTCCATTAATATTAGATGCAATCAATTCAGTAATAGATTCACCTAATGATAACAAGAAGAGCATCACCAATATGATGATGCACTTCACAATAACTCTAGTAATTCTCATTGATTCAATAGTTTTAAATCATTATACATATCTTTCATACCAGCTTTAGTACAAGCAATTAACAGATTAATATCATTAGTTTTAACAATATCAACAACTTGCTTATGATCTACAGTATGAAACTGAACTTCTTCATTAATATCATCTTCATCAATCCACTGAGTAACACCAGCAATACAATCTTTGTAGACAATATCAACTACTTTACCAACAAGTGAATCAATTCTATCAAATAGCTTCTTACCGATGAATAATCTTTCAACAATATTACCTTGAAGATCATTACAATCTACTAGATAACGTTCTGAAGAATCATCAGTAGCTTTTAGAACACTAATACTATTCAATACAACTGCATTCAACTTCTTAGTTTCCGGTGCATTAATTAAAGTATTCATAACACAAATAGCAATTACCTTTACATTGCGAGGTTCTAATTATTATTAATAGTATTAATTTCATGCCTTTTAAGGGTGATTGTCGCTGAGCAATAGAAATTGTAACCGCAACATCTCTATGGAAAATTGCAGTTCCAATTCGGAAAATCATTCCTCATGAATCATTGACGGGGCTATTCCCCCAAGCATTAGAAGGGTGTGCTGTCGTATAAGGAGGCCCCACTAGACACTCTTTCACATCGAATTCCTAGTATAAACAAATCTAATAGAAACATCAATAAAAGTAACAATAAGAATAAAATCTTAATATCTAATATCATTTAAATAAATAAATTTAATAAAAGCAGTAATAGAAATAAAATCCTCAACCCAAACACTCGTATCGAAACCATAGATAAGTAAAAGTAATAGAAACATAATCATAAAATTAAATAGAAACAATAATAGCACAATAGGTATTAAACTGATTCGCTATAAGAATAATAAAAGTCTTAGAAAAGAATTGAATAAAACCTTTAGTAAGCCTATAAGCAAAATCCTAAGAATTACTCTTTGTAACTTTAATAAATTTTGTTGCCATTGTTGTAATAGAAATACTCTAAGTATATAAAGTATAATTAAAATTAACTCTAGAATAATTAGAATAACCATCTGTATCACTAGCAGTATCAATAAGACATTTCGCTTTATAAACTGCCAAAAATCTAAAGTGAACTATAAAGACGCTATTGCTAATACTGATATTACTCTAAGTTATACTGAATATACTATTGCATATATTATTGCTTATATTATAAGTAAACTTAAAGTAAACTCAAATCAAATCTTCTATTATTACTAAAATAATATCTGCTGCAAAAAATACACATATTACTCATGGAACTTATAATAACTCTGTAGAGCTTTGTAATCCCCAGTAGAGAGATAGCTGTGGTCACGAGAGGAATTTTGTTGATGCTAGTGCTAATTCTAATGATAAAGATATTATGTAATCCTCTGCGAATATTATAGATACTACTAATGATACTTCAAAATATCTTACTAATACTTCTAATGCTATAATTAAAACTATTGCTGTCACAGATGCTCCGCGCGCTACCAGTCCTTCTTCCCTACCGGGGTCTGCAAAGCTCCACATAGTTCCTCGTATGGGAATCTACAAAGCTCCGTATATTAACGCTATTATTGCAGATGTTAATAATTATGTTATTAATATTACTAAAGATATTATTGATATTTCGATGAATTTTGCAGACAGTCGAGTCGGAGCTATTATATATACTCTAAGTTTACTTAATGTTATTCTTATTATTACTATATATACTTAGAGGAACTCTAAGTGCAATGTACTTACTAAAGAAAAAGATAATAAAGATACAAATATATATAATATTACTTTAAGTAACTCTTATGTTACTTGAAAGGAGAGAAGAAGGGGAGAAAGAGAGGAAGAGAGAAGGGAGAAAGAAAGGGGGACTATAGGGGGTATATTAGAGGGAAGTGAGTAGGAGTGTAAGAGAGGTTATTATGAGGTTTATTTGAGGATAATTAAATACATATTACGCTCCGAGAAATTGAGTAGGTGAAGATGTTCCTTTTATTATTCTTATTTATTTCTTTATTAATTCTTGTATATATTGCAAAGCTCCGCATAGCGCACGTATGTGTACGCACGTATAAACATAGAGGTGTTGAAGATGCTCTTGATGATTGTGTGCATTGTTTTTGCAGAATCTCGTGACGAGTGCATAGGATTGCGGCAAAGTGAAGACGGTATTTCAAATGATATTTCTAATGAATACTATTGCTAAAACAGAAAAATATTAGTTTCAGAAAAATATATTCAAACAACCGCTTGTATTATCAAATTATTTCATACATTTGCTCATCCGAGTTTTGTTCATATTCAAGCGGGGTTACTAAGTAAAGCTGTAACTGAAGACATCGCTGCTATTACGGGTGATCCCGCTTTTACGAAAGTATTTATTGGTGAATAGTTTGGATAAATTTTTGCCATGTATGAACCTCGTTATGAAGAAGCCCTCTCTGTTAAGATCATTCTTGTAACACTTCGTGCAACCAAAACCACTTCTGATTAACGAGGTTCTTTTAAATTTAAAGTTAGGATTACAGTTATGGTTACAGTTACGCCTAGTAATTCACAAGTTGTTTATACTACTACCCTATATGTGAATGGATATGCTTATGAATATGTTCAAGTTATAAATCTTAAACCGAATTATCTAATAAAGTAAATATTTAAACTATGGATTCAATTCAACTTAAAATTGCTCGTATTATTGCAGGTACACATAAACTTAATGAGCTTTGTGATGTTAAACATTCTCTTTGTAATATTCAAGTATCTAGTGGTAGAGCTATTGTTGCAATGAAATATAAAATGTCACCTCTTGAAGTTACCAATATTGTGAAAGTAGATAGAGAGGTTCCTAAAGCTATTTATCTTATTGCTCTTCCTTTTGATTCAAGTATTGAAGCTTTAGGTCGTGAAGTTATTCTTGATATGTCTTATGGAGCTAAAGGTGTTGCTTTAAGTTCTAAGATTATTAATCTTGAAAATAAACTTGTTGATGTTCTTGGCGGTGAAGGAAATATTAAAGTTGTTGATGGACGTCCAGTTCTTGATAGTCGTTCTAAAATAATTATTGGTGAAGATGGTAAGGTTGAGTTTTGGGAATGTAATCTTATCAATTTAAATCAAATTGGTGGTGTGATTTATTAAGTTTATTCTATTATGGCTAAAGGTGCGCGTTTATATCCTCTACAAGTTACAAAATTATATGAAAAGATTGTTGGTATTGTAGATAGTAAAAGAAAAACTCCTACAAGATTCTATTATAAAGTTAAAGGTGGTAAGAATTATATTGAACGTTATACTGATGAACAAATTTGGTGTAGAGATTTTCTTACGTTTGTTCGTAATCGTGAAGACTTTGAACGTTTTCTTAATGATATTGCTGATAGTCAGTGGATGTCGGTTCTTACTGCAATGCAACGTGTAGATAGAGATATAGACGTTCCTTCTTTTGGTCGTCATTGGATTCATCCTGAAACTTATCAAATTTATGCCGAGTGTGGTTTTGATTTTAATAAGATGACTTCACTTGGTCATGAATATATGAAAGAACGTCATAGAAAATTCTATGAACGTCTTCGTGCTAAACGATTTCTTAAACTTACTGATAAAGCAGCTTATGACGCAGATTATACCCAGAGACTTGCCGATATTCTTCGACGAGGAAAAGCATAAATATACAGATGCTCTTGATAGAGAGTATATATCTACGACTACAATTATTGGTAAGTTTGTAGAACAAAAGGATTGGAAAGCTATCGCTGAAGCTTGTGCTAATATTGGCAGTAGACCTGTTCCTCCTACTCATCGTAATTACGCTAAATATATTCGATACAGAGGTAAGACTGTTAAACAGATTCTTGCTGAATGGAAAATTGAAACTGAAAAGGCTTGTGCTAAGGGAACTGAAAAGCATAATTTCCTAGAACAATGCGTTAAAAGATGTAATAATTACTATTTGAATGCAAATGGTTTTATTAATGGTCGTATTTATACGATTGATGATATTATAAGAACTCATAATTACGGTAGACTTGATCTTGATTATTTTAGAGTTGTAGGTATTGCTGATAGGTATCCTCAAATATATTCTTTTATAAGTGAGATGGTGTCTATGGGATTTGAGATTTATGCTGAGATTGGTGTTTATCATCCAGAATATTTAATTTCAGGTCTTGTTGATATTTTATTTGTTAAAGGTGATGAGTTCTTTATTCTTGATTGGAAAACTAATAAAGCACCTATTCGATTTGAAGGTGGTTATTGGGCAAAAAAAGCAGATGGTACTATTGACTTAGATAAGTATATTATCACTAATGAAACTATGTTGTTTCCTATAAATCATCTTCAAGATTCAACTGGTATTCATTATTCTCTTCAATTAAGTATGTATGATTATTTGATTGAACAATGGGGATTTAAGTGTCTTGGTAATATGCTTTGTCATATCAGAACTGTAGAAAATCCTATGATTCCCGATGATATGCCTCATGAAGAAGTTATTACTTTTGTTGATATTAAATATCTTAAAGCAGAAGTTAAAGCCATTTGTGATTACAGACTTGCTCAATTAAATAAAGAACGTAAAGCTAATACAAATTTGTTTAATTATAATATCAAGTGACAATGAGTGAACTTACAAATGCTTTGATTACTTATGATGACATTATCGCTAAAACGAATATTGATGTTCTTCGTAAGATTGCTAAGACTTATGGTTATACTATTTTTGATAAAGGTAACTATAATCTTAATATTTGGGGTATTAGATGTGATATTACTGATACCAAACACTTTAATGATCTTCTTCTAGTTTTCTATAAGGCTAATGAAGCTCATCCTAATCTAAATGGTAAATGGATTTATGATTGGTATTCTATTACCACTGATCCTTCAGATATGAATTTGATTAAACCTATTAATTCTAAAGGTTGTGCTATTCTTGATGAAGGACAATTTCAAGGTGCATTTAAGTTAGGTAAACATAAAGGTGATTATGATGCTTTAGTTCAAGCTAAACCTTTACCTATTTTCCGTATTACTAGAAAAGATGGTGATATTGAGATTTCCGGTGAACCTACTTTTGAAATGTGTGGTATTAATATACATCGTGCTTCTAAATGGAAAATAGTTAATACTATTGGTCTTTATTCAGCAGGTTGTCAAGTATTTGAATCAGTTCGTGATTATGAGGATAAGTTTATTCCTCTTGTTAAGAAAGCCGCTACTATGTATGGAAATTCATTCACGTATACTTTGGTTAATATATCCGATTTCGATTGATTATGAAAGTCAATTTTCGAGGAGTGTTAATAGCACTCCTTTTTTTATTGCTAATAGTTACTAATGTAATCCAATGTAATGAAGAAGAAAGAATATATACAAATAATATTCCTTATCATACTCTAGATTCTTTTAATAGGGTCATATCTGCTTTGGAGGAATATGCTATAAAGCAAGAACGTATTATAGATAGCCTTAAAGCTAATACTAATAAAACTATTATAAAGTATGAAAAAGATATTAAAAACTTCTCTGATATTTATATTATTTCTGATGATAGCATCTCTAAATATATACGGCAGAGAATTGAAAGTTTGTAAAGATACTGTTATTACATATACTCTTGAAGATAACCGTAAGATTGCAATTCTTCTTAAACAAGGAGAATATGATGCAGCTATGTGTAAATCTTTAAAGAATATTGTTGTTGGACAAGATACTCTTATTAATAATTTAAAGCATACTCTTTATACTCTTACAAACCAAGCGAACGTTTATAAGCAGTCTATTGCTGATCTTGAAAAGAGTAATAAAGATATGATTAAAGATCTTAAGAAGTATATGCGTCGTTCTGCTAATTGGTCTAAGATTGGTAGTTATTCTATTGGTTTAAATGTTATATTCATTGTATTATTAATTTTGGTATGAAAACTGTTTTTAGTAATCCTTTTGATTCTACTGAATTAAATGAGAAAGTAGATGGTGTTGTTTTAAAGATTGGACCTTTTGACTATACTTTCGCTAGAGCTAATGTTGATCGTATTGAGATTGATTTTGATGAACGTAATGTTAGAATTAATGATTCATTAGATTCAACTGCTATACTTAGAGAAGCTATTAGAGCATTCTTTATTATTATAGCTAATGAACTTAATCTTAATAAAGAATTTCCTAATGGTAAGCAAGCTCACTTAGATGATATTTCTTATGCTCATTTAAGTTGGCTTTTTATGAATTGGTTTGATGATAGTACTTTTGAATGGGAATATAATACTCCTTATCCTGATAGAATTAATGTAGGTAATGTAAGATATATTGTTCATAATATGAAAGAAGTATCTTATCAATCTACTCAAGGTATTCAATATGGTCTTTCAGATCATGTTCTTGGTAGAATCTATATTATAGAATCTGATAGAGGTGTTGTTGTTCCTGATTCTATTAAAAATCAAACTTTTTGGCATGAGTATGTTCATTGTTTATTTGTTCAAGCTAATGAAGATTATGCTAATGATATTGAATATGTAGTGGATGCTTATGCTACTCAAATTGCTTTGTTTATGAAACAATTTGAAACTTTTATTGATAAATAAGTAAAACTAAAGATATGAATAAAGATTTTGTTGAAGTTGCAAATGACTCTGGATCTAATAATGGTTCTTTTGATGTTGTTTGTGGACAAAATAGTGGAAATGAAAGATCTACTATTTTAACTGTATCTGGGGGAGGGGTATCAAAAACTGTAGCTGTTAAACAAGCTGGTGGTTCGTATAAAAATAAAACTTTTGTTATTGCATTGGGTAACAATCTTATTGAATGTACTTGCATTAGTGATGCTACGGCTAGTGGAACTAGAACTATATTATTACAAGTTAATAATATTGCTTTAGCAAATGATGTAACTAAAGAAGGTTTATTAGATACAAGTAAGTTTTTTGTTGGAGTACAATCTGTAGATGGAGATACCTCTGTTGCTAGTAAGTTTGCTTCTATGCAAAAGATTAGAATAGATCTCTATAATTCTTTATTAACTAAAACTAATGTTATTACTGGATTTAGTTGTTTATATTTTGCTGATGATAGAGGCCCTCTAGTTTATAATTTAGCAAATGTTATGGCTTATCCAAGTAAATCTATTAGTATTACAGGTGCAGATTTCAATTTAAATATTGTATTTACAGATATTACTATGGAATATTGGTGTTTGTCTGGTGCTTTATTTATGAATAAACAGAAAGGTACTTCGGGAGATTTAGCTTTGATTACGCATTCTTATACTCTTGAAGAACATAAATTAGTATTTTGGAGGGGAGTTAATACTGTTAATTCCGGTGATGGTGTTCAGATTGTTGGTAATGATATAGTACCTATTGCAAAAACTATTCAACATCCTAATAATTGTAAAGAATATGTTTTAAATGATGCAGTTGATTATCTAAGTTTACATCAATTTGCTTTGCAAGTTCTTCAATATCAAGATTCTCCTATACCTATGAGTTTAAATACTACTACGAACAATAAACAGTTTGAATTTGAGTTACATTTGTACAAATAAAATTCTTTTTCATATCCGATTAATATTCTTGATATATGAAAAAATCATTTGTAACTGTTACTCCTGATGAAAGTTCCAGTAATAAAGCATTAAGGGTTAACTGTGATGCTTATAGTAGTGCTGATGATCAAGAGGAATATATTATTGTATCGAGAGGGGGGGAACTGAAACTATTAATTTGGTTACTAATAATATATGGTAAAGTAATAGTTACTATAAAGATTTTATTTTGTTATTATTGTATTTTGTATTTAAGAAGTAATTCTTATATTTGCCCGTATCATTAAGTTGGTACGGGCTTTTTTGTTGCTCGTAATAAAACAGATAAAACTATTGGTTATGGCATTACACGTATGGTTAGTTGAAGGTTCTAAACTTATTCTTAATGTTGAACAGATTCTTAAAGTTCCTGTTCTTGCTACTATATATAATGATTGGCATAATGATAGAGAGCTAATGTATAAGATATTTAAGTTTATTGATTGTTATGCTGATGAAGATGGATATATACATCGTAATGGTTTAAAAGATCAAAAGGCTTTTGATTATGCTATTGAAGTTGCTCAACTTAATTCTGACTTTAGACCTACTAAAGATATGGTTGATGCTATCAATTGGCTTATAGAGCATAACATTAATTATGTTGGTCAGATGTTTTTTGAAACTGTTAATGCTCTTCAAGCTGGTAAAGATTTAATGGCAGTTATGAATCAAAATCTTCGTAATGATCTAAAGAAAGATTCTTTTACTAAGGATGAGATTGGAGGTATGCTTAATTATATGCGTGAGATTACTAAGATGGGTAAAGATCTTCCTAAACTTATTGCAGAACTTAAAGAAGCTGAAGATAATTACATTAAGTCTAAACTTAGAAAAACTATTGTACGTGGAGGTAAAGAGCTTGCTGCTTCTATGGATGTTAATAATCAAATAGATAATGGTATTGGCAGTGGTATAGATATAATTGATTAAGCCATGAATAGTAAATATGAATTTTCTCAAGATGCTATTGATAACTTCATGTTTATTCATGCTTATTGGAAAAATAGTTGTGATGGTATCAATGTTGCTCCTGAGAATAAATGGGGATATAAACGTGGGGATATTCCTTTTATAGATTATCTTTGTGAAGATAAGAGTAAATATCCTAAAGCATCAGAAGGTATTAGTTATATTACTAATAAACCTTTATATGATCCAGATGATGATTTTCTTCTTGGTAATTCTGGTGGTATTCTTATGAATATTAATTTTATTGTTATCAATATCGAAAGACTTTCTCGTTCTGCTGATGCTTTTGATGAATATGGTACTTATTGTGATTATGATCCTAGTACTCCAGCTTATGAATCATTTTGGCAAAGAGAAACCTCTAGACGTAAAAAAGGTGTTATTATAAAAGCTAAACTTTATTATAAAGATATTCCTAAGTTTTTCGATAAAGCTACTACTGATGAAGAGCGAGATCTTTTGCTTAAGCCTATGCGCATTACAGGGGCTCATTATACTTATCTTAATTATGGTAGAATTGAACGTACACCTAACGCTAGAGAAAGAGAAAAGCTTAAAAGAGAAGGTGCTGAACACGTTGAAACTGTTATGGGTTTTCCTCGTTATTGGGATGGTGATTATTGGAATTTCAAAATAGATGAGTTTATTGCTAATAATAAATTTCATCTTACTAAAGCTAAAGCTCGTCGTAAAGGTTTCTCTTATAAACGTGGTAGTCAAGCTGCAAATACAATTAATTTATTTCCAAATGTTACAGTGACTCTTGCTGCTGACCAATTAGCTTATCTTACAGATAAAGGTGCTACTACATTTATGGCTAAGAAATGTCTTGACCATTTTGAGGAACATACATTTTGGCGTCGTGGTTATATTTCTGAGGCTATTGATGATATACTTCTAGGTTATCGTGTATCTACTAAAGGTCTTAAAAATTTTGGTTGGATGTCTAATCTTTATAGCGTTGCTTGTGGTAAAAATGAATCCGCTGCTGTAGGTAAGAAAGCTATTGAGATTGACTTTGAAGAAGCAGGTAAGTTTCCTAATCTCCAAAAAGCTCTTGACGTTACTTTATCTAATACAGAGTCTGGTGCTATATCTGTTGGTACTATTCGTGTTTATGGTACAGGTGGTACTAAAGGTGCTAACTGGGCTGCATTTAGTAAAGCCTTTTATAATCCCAAAATGAATAAGATGCTTTGCATGGAAAACGTTTGGGATATTAATAAACGTCATGAAGTATGTGGTTTCTTCTTTCCACAAATATGGGATTGTGAACCTTATATTGAACGTGGTAATTCGATTATATTCACGGCTTATGCTTGGGATAAACAAGATAAAGAGAATCATTTTCATAATAATGATAGTGAAACTCATATAATCTATAAAGCCCAACGTGCCAATACTCCTGCCGAAGCGTTCATTAATACAACAGAGAATATGTTCGCTTCTCCTGAACTTAATCTACATGTTTCAGATTTAATTAATGATAATGCTACTAGATTCTTTCAAGATGGTTGGATTGTTGTTAATGATTTAGGTAATTCTAATAAAGCTGAATTTATACCAAAAGCTGAATGTATTAAACGTGATATATTTGGTAAAGGTAGATTCCATGAGTTTGTTAATCAAGTTCCGCATGGTTCTCGTGATGATACTCACGGTTGCGTTAGAATGTACTATCGTCCGTTCTTAGTGAATGGTGAAGTTCCTAAAGATTTATACTTTACTGTTGTGGATGCGTATAAAGTAGATAAGGCTCAAAAAGATGTAACAGATAAACATTCTCTTTATTCTGCACAAGTATGGATGCGTAGTAATACTATTACTCCCTATCCAAATCAAAAACTGCTTGTATGCGAATATATAGGACGTTTGGACACAATGGAGCAAAATGATATAGTCACTATGGGTATGTGTCTTATGTATAATGCTGAATGTTGTCCGGAAGCTGGTACTGGTGAGACTATTTCTAACTTTATTAAATATAAACTTAGACGTTACTTAATGCTTGATCCAACTAATGCCAATACTCGTAAATTGACTAATCCTAACAATAATGATTATGGTATTGTAATTGGTGATGGTGATAAGAAATATAATGGTCTTCGTATGCTAAAGGAGTTTATTTATGAACCTCTTTCATATACTGCTGATGGTAAACCTATTCGTAGACTTAAGTCTATTAGTAGTGTTCGATTGCTTCTAGAGTGTCAGAGATTTACTGCTGAGGGTAACTTCGACCATATTAGTGCTGCTATTGTTGCTATGTATGTCTTTCTTGCAGACTCTTTAAATACTAAGCGTCTTGTTGAAGGTAATACAGAGAATAATGACAGACGTATTGCAAATCGTTTAAATCGTCGTTAAATGGATGCTTCTAAGATTCCTAATTCTTTAGAAAAGCCTGATGTTTTTGCTTCGGAAGCTACTAAGCGTGGAGCTGTTTGGACTAAGGCTATGTGTGATTGGGTTATTGCTACTGCTTATTCTAATAATGATAAAGCAGATATTAAAGCCTTTCTTGATGCTGCAAATGGAATTGTAGATGAATCTACTTACAAGTATGTAATGGCGACCTACAACTCCGTTAATGGTAGAAAAGAAGATTTGCCTGGTAAGATTAGAGATGTTGATTTTATTACTCCTATTAAAGAGAAATATATAGGAGAGTTCATTAACACCTATAATAACTACCAAGTTTATAATGCTGATATTGATGTTGTCACTAGACGTAACGCTGATCTTCGTGTTGCTCTTGATGGTCTTCTTCGTCAGCAATTTATAAACATCATGAATGCTAACGGTGTTCAAACCGGTGAGCCTTCTAAAGATCTTCCATCTGCTGAAGACTTTATGAAACAAGCTGCTAAGGATTGGATTGATGAAGAAGCCGATCGTGGTCAGAAAACTCTTAATCTTCTTAATTCCCTTATTAAAGCTAATGAGAAATATATTCAAGCTTTCTATTATTGGTTCTGTACTGAAAGCGTTTATTCTTATCGTGATGTAAGATACAATGATGTTATTTTTGAAATTATTTCTCCTCTTGAGTATTATCGAATTGATAGTGGTAATCTTTTTGTTGAAGATGATGATTATGGGATGCGAGAATTTGATATTAACATTAATGATATAATTGGTGAATATCAAGAAGTTCTTTCTAAAAGAGATATTGCTTATATCAAAGATATAATTCATAATCATGAAAGTACGGGTGAATATACAGTTACTCCTGTTATGCTTCGTTCTCGTGAGATTGCTTTTAATCCTACGATTGATGCGCAGAATGCTGCTCCGTACCACTCCTTGCCCTCTACCGGGGTCCTCAAAGCTCGTCATTGTGTTTTTAAGGTTCCTATGAAGCGTGGTGTTCTTACTTATACCAATGCTTATGGTGAGATTGAGCAAAAGATTGTTGATGAAGATTATGTCTTAGATACTACTCTTGGTGATATTGATATTGAATATACTTGGGTTCTTCAATGTTGGGAAGCTTATCGTTTTGGTGATAAAGATTGGGGTGTATATACTAAAGCTCAACCTATTATTGTTCAACGTGAAGAAGTGAATAATCTTAATCATTGTAAGTTACCTTATAATGGTTTGAGTCGTTTGATGCTTCTTAATAATCCTAAACCTATTCCTTATCGCTTATTACCTTATCTTGCTCTTTATCGTCTTTATACTTTAGTTGAGGAACGTACTATTAGTAAATTCCGGTCATGGCTATTGATACCTGAAAGTTTCTTAGCTGATACTAAAGATATGACTATGGAAGAGCGTCTTGATGCAGCTAATCGAGATGGTACTCTTGTATTTGATGATAGTGAAATAGCTAAACAGCAAGCATCACTTCAAGCTATTAAAGAGATTGCTAATACTACAATGATTAATTATCTTAATACTATTAATCAAATTAAGCAATCTATTAAGCAAGAAGCGTATGAACTTGCTAATATGAACGATCAACGCGCAGGAGATATTCAAGCTCGTGCCGGTAAAGCTGTCACTGAAATGGGACTTAATCAGGCTCTAATGGGGTCTGTGTGGTCACTTAAAATCTTTGATTGCTTTCGCTCTCGTGATATGATGGCTAATCTTGATGCTGCCAAGATTGCATGGATTGATGACTTTGAAGGTTCTTATATTGATCCTAATACTAACGAAGTTATTCAAGTTAGAGTTAATGGAACTGATTTTGTTAATTCTAATTTTGGTATCTTTGTTGGTAATTCTGCTGAACTCAATGAACAAGTTCGTAAACTTGAAGAAATTGCTTTTAGTGCTGCACAGAATGGTAATTTTGATGTAGCTGCTGAAGCTGTTTGCAATCATAACGTTGCTTCTTTACGCAAATATATTAAAGAAGCTGCTGATGCTCAACGTAAGTTTGAACTTGAACGTGAAGAGATTCAAAAGAAATGGGATGCAGAGATTGAACAAATGCGTTCTGCTAATTCTGAAGCTCAACGCAAATTTGATGCTGAACAAGCTCAATTAGATCGTGACTCTAAAGAAGCTATTGCAGCTGATAATAATCTTACTCAGATTATTGTTAATGACGCAAAACTTCAAGTAGATAAAGATGGTAATGGTTATATTAGTGAAGATGAGAGTAATGCTAATTCTCTTGATGCTTATCTTAAAATGACTAAGTTAAACTTAGATATTGATAGAGCTAATCTAGAGCGTGCCAAGTTTGAAGAACAAAAGCGCATGAATCAAATCAATGCGAATAAGCCACGAAAGTCTTAACGTGAGCCACGATTTTTAGAGAAATGAATTGCAATATCAGCTAAAAATTGATATTCTCTAAGAGCCGCATTTGAGCCTAAAATCAATGGAAATTAATTGAGATAATTGGAGGTTCTGTAACGTCCGGTGATGACGCTTTTGAAGATTATATTTCTATTGATGTTTTGAATACATTTATTATTACTACATTTGTCATTGTTATAACTTAATTTATAAAAGAGAAAACACTATGCCAAATCCTATTATTCCTGGTGGTGTTACTGATAGTACTACTACCAAAACTGCTGAAGAAATAGCTGCCGAACCAGTCGAGGAATTCTTCCCATGTGCCGTCGAATTCATCGATACATTTTTGTGTAGCAGTCGGATGTGCCTGTACAAAAATTTCTCCGTCACCGGTAATTGCCAAGCCGGTGTCCTGTTTTGAAATGGTTGCGGTCTGATTTGGGTAGATCACGAGAGCAATACGGACAGAGCCAACCGGTTCATAGTTGTAGGTGCCTTGGTCGTAGGTTAAGATATAGGACACCAAGATGCTCTCTGTGTCGGTATTGGTGTAGGAAATGCTGTCGCCGCAGAAGTCCATTTTGCACTTTGTGCCTCTGTCATGTACTTTGGGCGTTTCCGGACTGCTTTCTGCGTACTGTTCCATTCTTAAACGGTATCCGATACCGTTGACATCAAAAGCAAATCCCTGTGCACGTTCTTTTTTCTCCAAGTGGAATGTGCTGCCCTTTCCGAAGTAGATCGTATCGCCATAGTTCATTTTGCATGCTTTCCAGAAATCGTAAGAGGTGCCGTCCTTGGTGGTAGAGGTGACATCGATCTGATCCTTTGTGGTGCCGCTGAAGAAACGCCATTTTACAGTTTCGGAAACGTCTGTATTGACTTCGGTGGTGCCGCGAATGGGTGCCCGATAGGTCAGCAGCGAATCGTCATCGCTTGCGTCCAGCAGAACGCCGCCGTTCTCCGAGGTGAGGTCATATGCCGGAACGCAGTACTGCTTGGTTTCAGAATTGATATAGATGCAGGTCTTATCGCTGAATATGGATTCCTTGGTATCTTTTTGTACACTGTTGCTGTCATAAGTGAGAATGCAGGTGTCATAGCTGATACCATTGAATGTCCAGTTGCCGAACTGCTCGTCCATGCCAACCATTGCATGTGTGCCGCTTTTGGCAGAGGAAATGCATGCCATAAAATAGGTGCCTTTTTCCTTGCAGCGTGCTGCACAGTTCAGAAACGCGTCAGTGTGTTCGTCCTTTGTCATCATTCCCGCAAAAACAATATTGGCGTGTTCGACAACCTTGTACACTTGCAGGGAATTGTAGTAGGTGATCAGTGCTTCCACATCTGGTGTCATTTCTACATCGTGCAGCGTTTCTGCACCTTCCTGAATGTCACTGGGAGTCAATAAGCCGTTGTGCACTAGTACAGCGATAGAAGATATGCCGTAGCAAAGTCCGCCTGCATATGCGGTATCTTTGGCGGCTAAGTTATAGTTGGAATCCAGTTCGGAATAGGTCATGCTTTCCGACAACGGAGCATACACCTTATCGTGGAATTCCTCATTTGTCAGCGTGCACAAGTGGTTGCCAAAGGCAAAAGTGTCTTTGTACATGCCGTTTGCAATGGCGGCTTGTTCCAGTTCGCTGGGCTCCGAGGAAGCTTCCGCTTCATAAAACGGAATCTCGCCCTCTGACATGGAGTCATAGAGGTCTGCCTCCATTTCGTCCTCGTTGTTACGGCTTTCCCAAGCTTCCCGTACCAAGGTATCGGTGCTGTCCAGAACGTCGTATGTCTGTAGATCCTCGAGGGAGTCCTCTGCACTGGTGGTTATCGGTGTGCAGGTCAGCATACACGCTGCTGCGGTGGAGAGTGCCAGTAGTGTTGTGAATTGTTTTTTCATAAAAATCCTTTCCCTTTGTCCGAGAGTTCGGAAAATGCAGCAGTTTGGACTTTCTCTGCAAAGACCAGCGGCAGTGCTCCGGATATTTTTCCCTCTATAATAGACACAATTGAGGAGGGTCAAATGTTGCACTTTTAATTGAAAATATTTTGTGAACATTTGACAGGATAACGTCGGAGATTCCCAAAACGGCGATTTTGCAATAAAAAAGAGCCTGCAGGGGTTGCAGGCTCAGGGAAAATCCAAACAGGTTGCATGCGTGTCAGATGACAAGATTCGAACTTGCGGGATTTGGGGTGGATTTGACGTAGTTTCGGGCTTTTTTTGGGGGGGTTGCCATTTTTGGTTGCCATTGAAAATTTAGGGATGTTGTTTTAGTGGGTTAGGGGAGTTCTTTCTTTGCTGCAGCGAGGGCGACTTCTATGGTTTTATCCATGTCGTAGTATTTGTATTCGCCGAGGCGGCCACCGAAAATGACATTGTCTTCTGCTTCTGCAAGGGCTTTGTACTGTTCATACAGTGTGCTGTTTTTAGTGTCGTTGACGGGGTAGTAGGGTTCATCTCCAAGTTTCCATTCCGAAGAATACTCTCTCGAAATAACTGTTTTCGGCAGATCGTTTCCGTTTTCATCTTTGCCGAACTCGAACCATTTATGTTCAATGATTCTTGTCCAGGGAGTTTCTCTGTCTGTGTAGTTTACAGCTGCGTTACCTTGGAAGTTTGGCTTATCGAGGATCTCATTCTCAAATCTGACAGAGCGATATTCCAAAGTGCCTAGCTTATAATTGAAATACGCATCGATCGGACCGGTGTAGATCACCTTTTCAGCGAGCTTGTCCAGTTCTTCTTTGTTTTCCAGATAGTCAACATTCAGCCGAACTTCAATACCTTCCAGCATTTTCTCAATCAGCTTGGTATATCCGCCGATGGGAATGCCTTGATAGAGTGCGTTGAAATAGTTGTTATCGAATGTCAGGCGAACTGGAAGTCGCTTAATGATGAATGCAGGCAGATCCTTGCAGTCTCGTCCCCACTGCTTCTCTGTATAACCTTTTACAAGCTTTTCATAGATATCTCGTCCAACAAGCGAGATGGCCTGTTCTTCCAGGTTTTTCGGCTCACCAGTGATTTCTTTTTTCTGCTCTTCAATTTTGGCTGCGGCTTCTTCAGGAGTCACAACACTCCACATTTTATTAAATGTGTACATGTTGAACGGCATGGAATAGAGTTCGCCCTTGTAATTGGCCACCGGAGAGTTTGTGAATCGGTTGAAGTCAACAAAGCTTGTGACATAGTCCCATACCTCTTTGTTATTGGCATGGAAAATGTGTGCACCGTACTTGTGTACATTGATGCCCTCGACCTTTTCTGTATAGATATTTCCGCCTACATTGGGGCGCTTATCTATTACAAGCACGCTTTTTCCGGCTTTTTTTGCCTGCTGGGCAATTGTTGCTCCGTATAGACCGGAGCCGACGATAAGGTAGTTGTAGTTCATTTTATGTATCTCCCTCACCGATTGCTGTACATTTTTTCATAGTAGTCCTGATATTCACCGGAAATAATGTCCTTCCACCACTTCTGATTGTCCAGATACCATTGAATGGTCTTTTTGATGCCGTCTGCAAACTTTGTCTCCGGCAGCCAGCCCAGTTCGTTGTGGATCTTGGTCGGGTCGATGGCATAACGCATATCGTGACCCTTACGGTCGGTAACGTAGGTAATCAGGCTCTCCGGCTTGCCCAGCTCCTTGCAGATCAGCTTGACAATGTCGATGTTCTTCATCTCATTGTGACCGCCTACGTTGTAGACTTCGCCAACCTTGCCGTTGTGGATGATGAGGTCGATCGCCTTGCAGTGATCCTCCACATACAGCCAGTCACGCACGTTTTCGCCCTTGCCGTAAACCGGCAGCGGCTTGTCTGCCAGGGCATTGGCGATCATCAGCGGAATCAGCTTTTCCGGGAAGTGATATGGACCATAGTTGTTGGAGCATCTGGAAACCGTTACCGGGAGACCATAAGTTCTGTGATAAGCCAGCACCAGCAGATCTGCGCCTGCTTTAGAAGAGGAATACGGGCTGCTGGTGTGGATGGGAGTCTCTTCGGTAAAGAACAAGTCCGGTCTGTCCAACGGCAGATCGCCGTAGACTTCGTCGGTAGAAACCTGGTGATAACGCTGGATGCCATACTTCCGGCAAGCGTCCATCATAACCGCTGTGCCGAGGATATTGGTCTGGAGGAAGATCTCCGGGTTCTCGATAGAGCGGTCTACGTGAGATTCAGCTGCAAAGTTGACAACGATGTCGGGCTTTTCTTCCTCGAAGAGCTTGTACACGCCCTCACGGTCGCAGATGTCCAGCTTGACAAATCGGAAGTTCGGATTGTCCATCACCGGTTCCAGTGTGGACAGATTGCCGGCATAGGTCAGCTTGTCCAGACAAACAATGCGGTAGTCTGGGTGTGCTTTCAGCATATGAAAAACGAAATTGGAGCCGATAAAGCCGGCACCGCCAGTTACAAATACATTCATTTTTAATCCTCCGCCATTAGAAAACAAGCTTGTCTTCAGCTACTCTCTTCAAGTGTTCGCCATATGGTGATTTACCATATGCATCTGCTGATTCGAGAAGTTTTTCTTTGCTAATCCACTTTTCATGATATGCAATTTCTTCAGGTGCAGATATGACAACGCCTTGCTTGTTTTGAATTGTCTGAATAAATATAGATGCCTCCATAAGACTGTCCATAGTTCCTGTATCCATCCAAGCAAATCCTCTGCCGAGAATCTGAACTTTCAGTGCATCTTCATTCAGATAAAGCTGATTCAGGTCAGTAATTTCTAATTCTCCTCTTGCAGATGGCTTTACTGCTTTTGCTTTTGAAGAAACACCTGCGGGATAAAAGTACAAACCGGTAATGCAGTAATTAGACTTTGGCTGTTGTGGTTTTTCTTCCAGTGAAATAACATTTTTGTTTGCATCAAACTCAACGATTCCAAATCTTTCAGGATCTTTTACGTAGTAACCAAATATGGTAGCCATGCCGTTTTCAGCATTTTTCTTTGCTTCCATAAGGTTTTTTCTAAACCAACCACCATAGAAGATATTATCGCCAAGTATCATGGCACAAGGCTCATTTCCAATAAATTCTTCTCCGATAATAAATGCCTGTGCAAGTCCGTCAGGATTTTTTTGAACAGCATAGGAAAGATGTACTCCAAAATTACTTCCGTCACCAAGCAATTCTTGAAATCTAGGAGTGTCCGTTGGGGTAGATATAATGAGAATATCCCTGATGCCTGCAAGCATAAGTGTGGACATCGAATAGAATATCATTGGCTTGTCGTAGATTGGCAAAAGCTGTTTTGAACACACTTTTGTCAAGGGATAGAGTCTTGTTCCAGAGCCACCGGCTAATATTATTCCTTTCATGTTAATCCCTCACATTTTACAAGATTTAATGATATTGCATATTCTATCGACATCATCCAATGACAAATCTGCATACAAAGGCAATGTTAATACACGCTTGCTGAGGTGCAGAGCAACAGGTGTATCAGATGGATCATACTTTTCGTTGAATGCAGGAGAAACACTTGTCAGTGGGTAGAAATACTTTCTTGCTCCAATTCCATTCTCAGCAAGTTTCTCCATAACTTCATTTCGGCTTGCTCCAAATACCTTTTCATCAAATACAACAGGGAAGTAGGCATAATTGGATTTTACATCAGACTTGGGATCACACAGTTTTATGCCATCAATATTTTTAAGATTGCTGCGGTATCTTTCTACAACAGCTTGACGCTTTGCAATTTCGGATTCCAGATGACGCAAGTTGCAAATCCCCATAGCAGCTTGAAATTCATTCATTTTGGCATTGCCGCCGATGTATGCGACTTCCTCCGGTCCGTGAATACCAAAGTTTTTCAAGTCGTTGAGCTTTTGTGTCAAGCTGTCATCGTGATAGCAAACTGCGCCGCCTTCGATGGTATTGAAAACCTTTGTTGCATGGAAGCTGAACATGGATGCGTCACCAAATGAAGCACTAGATTTCCCCTTGTATGTAACGCCAAATGCGTGTGCTGCATCGTAGATGACTTTCAGCTCATATTTCTTTGCAATTCTTTCAATTTCTTCCACATCACACATATTGCCATAAACATGGACTGGAACAATTGCTACTGTTTTGTCAGTAATCAAAGATTCAATTTTAGTCACATCAATGGTATAATCCTTTGGATTGATGTCGCAGAATACTGGTTCAAGACCGTTTCTCACAATTGCATGTGTTGTAGATGCAAATGTAAACGGTGTGGTGATTACTTCGCTGCCTTTGGGAAAATTAAACGAAGCGATTACATTTTCCAATGCAAGGTGTCCGTTAACATAAAGAGTTACATGAGGCACATTCAGCATTGTTTCCAGTTCTGCTTGTAACTGCTTGTGCTTTTTTCCCATATTGGTCAGCCAATGGCTGTCCCAGAGTTCTTTAATTTCTTCACAGTATTCCTCGTAGTCTGGCATTGAGGAACGGGTTACTAAGATTTTATTCAATGAAAACACCTCTCAACAAAAATACAGAGTACATGGATCATCAATAATCATTCTTCCGTTTTTTTAATAAGCCCCAAACAAAAGACATTCTGCTTTTTATCAAAAAAATTTTAATTTTTGATTTTAAGTCAGTATGCTTTAGACAGTTTGGAGCTATTTTAGTCATTTCTTCAAATATTAATTTAGCGTATTCAAGGTAGTTCCCTGCATTTGAAAGAATGATTTGCAGTTCTCCTTCATAAAAATAGCGTTCATACTTATGATTGCTATATTCATTGAGCCCTTCAAGCATATATATGGAGCTTTTCCAATCTTCAATAAGTTTATGTATATCTTGTTTTTTTCTTGTTGCAGACCAAGAATCTCCAATCCCATACCTGTAAGCAACCATTTTACTACTCAAATAACGTACTTTTCCTTTTAAACCACACATAATCTGAAGTGGATGATCCCCTACTCTGCATTTTTTACAATATTCTGGATAATCATCCTTGACTTCTCGTCTGTAAACAATACTAGCTGTTGCAATGTATAATCCACCTTTTTTTATAAGGTCTTCAATTTTTAAATCTATGTCATTTTTAGAAATTGACCAGTCTTTTTCGCCATTTGGAGTTACTATTATGGCATTTGAACAGCACATAGAGTATTCCAAATGCTTTTCTAGGAAGCTTATTTGTTTTTGCAATTTATAGGGGTCTGTCCAATAATCATCACCCTCACATATAGCCACATATTTATAGTCTTTGGCAGCATTGTCCATAATTTTATCTAATGAACCTGGATGTGCATACTGATTTTCTTTTTCATAAATAGGCTTAATAATATCAGGATATTTTTTCTCATATTCCCTTATTATAGAGGCAGTATTATCTGTGGAGGCATCATCATGGACAATTACATCAAAACGATATTTCGTTTTTTGATTGACAAAACCTTCAAGGCATTGTCTTATTGTTCTTTCATGATTGTAAGCAAGACATCTTATAGCAAGAATTTTATTATTTTTCATTGCTTTTTCTCCTCTTTAGTAAGAGCTTTATTCTTCGCACATTGTTTGGGCCTATAATAGATTTTATTTTGCCATATATATATTGCTTGAAAAAAAGTTCTTTTATAATATTATCATATGGTTTTACATTAAGCAACTGAAAAAATTGATCTCTTTCTTTTGGTCTACAATTTGGCTCTGAAAAAGAACGATTATTTTTTATTGCAATAGACGAATCAATTTTTTTTATAAACATATACTTCTTCAGTTCGCAAATTATATTTAAAGCCCTTTCATTATTAACAGTTAAAATACTGATTCCCTTAAGTAATTGTTCTTTAGGTACCGTGTCCTCAGGTACCCCCCAATAATCTGCAATAGTGAAATCAGATACTCTATTTTGACCGCAATATTTGCAATTATAGCACGATTCACGTAAGAAGGTATTGTTATTAAAACCAATAAAAAAGGTGTCTGTTGTAGGTGAAGAAATTTTTTCTGTACCGTCTTCAAATATAAGTTTCATCCTTGTGCTGTTGCCGGATTTCCAGCCTTCCTTGGTTGTTTTTACTCTGAAAAAATACATAGATATTTTTTTTCTATATTTGTTTTCTTTACATGCTAAGAAGCTATTCACAACTGTTTGACTTGTTACACCATGGCATAATACATCAACAGTATAAAGTAGAGAATGGCAATTTCTCGCTTTTGATAAGTTAATATAATTTAAAAGTCCTCCTATTTGACAGGCTGTTCCGCAAAATAAGACAGGAATACCGTTAAGCATATAATTTCGAATTTGTATAAAACAATCTTTCAAATCACTTTGGTTATATTTGCTTAATCTAACTTTATCTATTTCTTCGTAGCTTTCAATAATAGTATGATAAACGCTATTTGGATTATATGATTGATATGCACCAATCACTACCCCATTTTTATTAAATATTACCTTAGCTAATGCGGAAAATGCTCCTCCTGATGAGCTGTTTTTTATAGCATTGTCATCTTGATTCCAGCACATATAAAATTGACTTTGTTTTTTAGAGACCGGATTTAGTATTGGGCACACTTTTTTGCACAATCCACATGCAGTACAAGCGTCAGACTTAATATATGGATACAAAAAGCCCTCACAATTTTCTTTTAATTCTATGCATTTTTTTGGGCAAATGTATTTGCACGCTCCACAGCCTGTACAATTTTTCTCGTCACATATTAATTTCATAACTTAGTCCTCTAATGCCTTTTTCAAATATAATATGCTCTTGTTTCTCATATCTTCTAATACAGAATAAATTTTTTTATAATCAAGTTCTTGAAAATTTTTACGAATCAAGTTGCTGGCATTAAAAATAATTCGTTCATTCATACCCAGTTGTTTGAGTACATCAATTTTTCTGAACTCTGAGCCGTTTTTGTCGCAAAGAGAATAGACATCTTTTCCAAAATTAATTGAAAGAATTGTACCATGAAAAGAATCTGTGATGACTGTGTTAGAGTTATACACGCTTTCAATAAACTCATGTGGTCCAAATTCGGGATGAGGCTCAAAATACTTACTCTTTTTTATATAGCAGAAAGGAGTAATAGTAAGAATTTTGCAGTTTCTTGCTTTTGATAATTCAATAAGAGTATTTTTTATTTTGTTAAATTTAGTTATTCCATGAAGAGAATAAAATAAAATAAATTTTTTATTATCACGATTTAAATGAAGCGTTTGTATCCATTCCTCTTTTGTCAGAAGAAATGTTGGATCCAAAACCGAGATAACATTTCTCTTCAAATAGTTAGACACTTTTTTTGCACTTGTTTCTTCTCTCATAGAAAGCAACGCAAAATCATTAATTTCGGGAAGAATTCTTTTTATTTCCCAATCGTTCATATTGGCTATAGACGATGCATAGGATATTTTTTTCCCATGATAGCCTTTAAGCAAATAGGGATCCATGAAATTCCAGTCAATATGTTCTAATTCAAGCGAATGTTTATTCCATATTTGATCACTTCCGCTTATAATAGTCGGATATTTATCCCATATTTTTCTAACGTCTTCTGGCGTTCTGCAAATATCGGAAGCATCAATGTTTTCAAATAAAAATGTTTCAAATTTTTCTTTCCTTATATTTCTTCTTCCGTAAATCGGCAGTAAACTCAAATCTTTTATAAATTCTTTATATCCATAGTTAAATCTTAGATTTGAGTAAACTCTTCTCTGTTCATCCAATCGATAGTTAATAATTTCATTTTCAGATCCTAATTTTTTTATGAAAGTTTGTGTTGCAAAAGCCTGTAATACTGATCCATAATTATAAGCAGAATGAAAAGTTATAATACCTATTTTTGACAAAGTTAATTCATCTCCCACCATTTTAAGATTTTATTTGTATCAATTCTATCATAAATCATATCATGTCCATTGGCATCTGATATTTCTAATAGATTGTAAGCCTTATCCACATCTTTTTTTAATTTTTCAGCACTTGTATTACTAAAAGCAAAAACATATATTTTATCTAATATTGCTTTACTATCATCACATTGTTGTCCAACATGTCCATGAACTAGAGACAGAGTGCAATCTTCCATTTTTTCTATTTTACTAGTTCCTTTTATGTGTGCAATTACTCCAGATTTAGCAAAGACATTTACAGTTATACATTTCATATTTTCATTTACTTCTTTTCTTTTGACATTCAAAGTATTTCCATATAAAGAGTGATAGATAAAAATATCCAAGAAATTTAAAGGTCCTTTTTTTTGTGTATAAAAGTATTGATGTGCTCCTTCTAATCTGAAGCCGCATTCGAAAAATGTATAATTTTGATTTTTGTCTAAAAAGCCTGAAAAGAAGATGCAACCATTTTGAATTTGCATTCCTTTAATCATTGCAGTTATCTTATCATTAACTTTTCTAAGAAAAACGTTAAGATACTTTTCTGGGTACAGCCACGCACTTTGAACTACTTTTGAAGTACCATTATTTCTTGCATTAATTGTATCACAGGACGTGAGTAAAGAAATTTTTCCAGATTCTATCAAGTAATAAAAGTCAACTTTGTCAGCGTTTTGAATGTATTTTTCAATAATTACACGTTTATTTACAGATAAATCCCAAGCATATTTATATGCTTTTAATAATTCGTCATAATTATTTGCTATACTTATCCCTATTGACCCCGCTCTATCAGTTGGTTTTACTATAACAGGATATTCGTTTACTTCTTCAATGGTTTTGTACTCTTTTACAACAGGAACGCCATATTTTCTACAGCAATCTTTAAATTTTATTTTATCTCGAGTAATTTCAAGTTGCTCTTCCGTTATATAACAAGGTAATTCAAGCCTTTTAGTCAATTTAATCATATTTTCGACTCTAAATTCACTATAACCAGCAATTACTCCATCAACTTTATTTTTTTTGCAAGCTTCTTCGAGTGCATCTATATTAGACCAACTAATATCCCAAGCTTCATCTGCTTCATATTTTGCAGGAGACAATGTATAGTCAGTATGATTATCAGTTACAATGACATATATGCCAAAAGCCTTAGCTCGTTTTACCAACGATATTTCTCCTGCAGTTGCACCTAAAACCAATAATTTTTTTTTGTTATTATCCATTTTTTATCACCTCAACAATATAGCTCATTTCATCTATGCCATATCTTTGATCACATGGCAATGGCAAAATATCACTAGCTAAGTGATATTCAATTGAATTCTCTGTCATTTTCTTTAAAACATTGGGCCAAAGGACAGGTATAAATATCTTTTTCTCAACTAGCCGCTTTCTTATATATTCAGCATTTTTAACCATAAGAGGGTACATAAATGCTCCATTGATATTCTTAACATTAAGTATGTTTATATTTGAAAACTGCTTGTTAAGGTAAGCAAAGTTTTCAGTTCGACGCTTTTCGATATAATCATAATCTATTCCATGAAGAATATTTTTTGTTAGTTTTGACATCTGCTTTATAGGCTCATTTTTAAAAAAAACATTATTATCCGATGACTCTTTATAGAATTCACCAGCTGTTCTTTCGTAACGTCCAAGAATATAATGTATTCTTTCAAATGACTCATCTACAGGAAGAACTCTATCTATTTTAGCATTAGTATACAATATAGCACCATCAGAAACGCCAAAGAATTTTCTGCAGGTATAAAGAGTGTCTATTCCATTTAGAGGCATCGCAAAATATGCTTGTGCATTATCAAGAATAATATTTTTATACTTTTCTTTTAGATTAAAGATATATTCATCTGACAATTGACCATAGTAATTTACAATATAAAGCCACTCATCAATATGTATATTAGGCTCTTCAATTTTAAAATCGCGATCCACATGGTAGTATCTGATCTCAACATCACATTTTTTGCAAACATCAAAAACTGAATCACACATAAAATAGGGTAACCATAGTTTTTTGATATTTCTTGATTCAATTAAATACATTAGTGCAGTACGTCCGCAATTTAGATGCTTTGCATTTTCGTGGAGCATTTTTCCATGAAAGTCATCTAATTCTATGTATCCGCCAATTTCTTTCATTATAGTTCCTCTTTTAGCATTACTTTATATAATGAGGTGGCATTATCAAGTACTTTTATCATTTGTTTTTCAGAATTGAATTTCAAAAAAACTATGCCCAATGCTTTGGAGGCGTTGTCAAAATACTCAATTTCATCACCACATTTTTTGTATTCACACTTGCGAATAATATATGGTTCTATTTCTGGTGAATACTCTATGTGATCATATATGCCATTTTTTGTGCTATGGAGGTTATGTGTTGCATAATATGGCTTTGGATCACTTATATTCAATATAGGTAATTCTCCCATAGCTGCTTTAATTGTCATTTCTACAACATTGATACCAAATATATATCCTAACAAATCAGGAATCATATTTCCACCGTTTCGAGGACCAATGTCTATAGGAAAAACTCTTCCTCTATGATCAACAATAAGTTCAACATTCATGGCCCCGCTTTTTATACAAAGTTTGTCAATCATGTTTTGGAGAGTGTCTTTTATAGCTTGCAGATAGACATCAGAAACACATGGGGGATAACTTTTCCCAACTGGGACTAATGGATTTACATTGTTATCTCTATGGCAGTTCATTAGTCCCCATAAGATAACTTTTCCATTCCAAATAAATAAATCACCGCCAATAAGATATGGATGATTTTTTTCGATATACTCTTCAACAATTACTCGTTTGCACCTGGAAAATGAAAATGCAAACTCTGCAGCTTCTTTAACATTATTAAAGTTTCGTAACACAGTAGTTCCTTTACTTCCAGATGAGTCAACAGGTTTTATTATTACAGGAAATTCAAATTTTGTTATTTCATTCAAAATTGTTGTTACATCAGTATATCCGCATGATCTAGGAGTGTTAAATCCATTATTTTTTAAAAAGGATCTAAACTCATCTTTGTTGCAGAGAGTTTTTACAGATTCATATGGGTTTGTATATAAATTGAGCTTTTCAGCAACATATGCTGCAGTAGGTGCTGCAGGATCTGATGCATATGCAACAATCCCATCAATTTTTTCTTTCGCAGCAATTTCAAGGATTTTTTCTTTGTTTGTAGTGCTTTCCAAGTAGAACTTGTCAGCAACATATTGCCCAGGATTATCCGAGAGATAATCGCATAGAATTGTATAATATCCAAGTCTTTTTGCAGTTTCTATAGCGACTACTTGTTGTGCGGAACCTCCGAGTAAAAGTAGTTTTTTCATCCTTTTCCCTTCTTTTTTTTGATTTTTTTCATTATGCCTACAATGTATTCATAGCTCTCTATGTGAAAAATTTTGGACTCACCCCAATATACAATTATACCAACAAAAACTTGAATTAAGAGGGTTATAATGCTATTGAGATGCAATAAAGTAACTGTATACACAAGTGCCCCCATAATTGTTGCCATTGCAATTGGAGGCAAAATATCTTTCATTTGTTCAATATAGCTGTAATTTAGTAATTTTTTATTTGGATGTGCATTTACAAAGGACGAAATAATAGCTGTGCAGGCACTTCCAATCGCAATTGCCATAGGAGATTTAAAGCAAAACACCGTGATCATCAAAGCAATTAAGCCATAAATCTTTTTAATAATTTCAAGTTGGAGAAATTTGTCACTTCTGCCAAGTGCGTTAATTGCTTGCAAATTAGCTGTATGTATCGGCCAAAAAGCATAAATAAAACAAAAAATTCTCAAGTATGGAACACAGGGCAACCATTTTTCAGTTAGAAGTAATGATATTAGAGGCTCAGCACACACAGCAAGCCCCATGAGTAAAGGAAAAAGAATGTATGAACTAGTAACAATAGAACGTCTCACCATACTTTTCATTTTTGTTTTATTGTCCTGTTCCTTTGACAATGCAGGTAACATAACTGACTGTATAGATCCATTTATATTAGTAACAAATAAATTTGGAAACTGATTGCCTCTATTATAAAAGCCAAGTGTTTGGGAATCATATTTTTTGCCGACAACAAGATTTGTTAAATTCTGATATACCGTATCTATGAGTGCTGAAACCAGCAATTTCCAACCAAACGAGAAGAAGAGCTTTATTCTATTGTAGTTAAATTTCATTCTAGGATGCCATTTAATAAAAAACATTAAAGTTACGCATACTACAATTTGATTAGTTAACTGTTGTCCAACTAAAGCCCAAAATCTTAAACCAGCATATGCCATTGTAATCCCTACAATGCCAGATGCAACAGCAGCTGTTATAGTACAATAAAGTAATTGTTTGAATTTCATTTCTCGTTGAACTTTTGCATTTTGTATAGAATTAAAAGCACCTGGAATTAATATCAACGCTAATACTCTCAAAACTGATGACAATTCAGGCATTTTATAGAAGGATGCAATGAGGGGTGAAGTAAAAAACAAAATCACATACAAAATTACTGCAATTAATAAGCTAATCCAGAAAACTGAGGTGTAATCGTCTTCAGTGGTGTCCTTTCGTTGAACAAGAGCGGTATTTAGTCCGCTTTGAACAAACACTTGGGATATTGCAATAAATACAGTAAGCATGGTTATAACACCGTAATCTGAAGGTAGTAAGATTCGAGCAAGTATTAGTTGAATAACAAAAGCAATTCCCTGATATCCACAACGTTCAAGAAATTTAAGAATAAGCGAGTTTAAAATTATATTATTTGTTTTCATATCTTATCCTCCTATTTAAATTCTATATTTGTGTAGATGTTTTAAATAGAAATGCTCTATATTAGCCCATTTTAATATCAAAGGGGCATTTTTCATGTATATACCCCATTTATCTTTCTATACCTATAATTGGCTTAATAATATTTTTTATATTGGCTTTTAGCAAAGATAATTTGTTTTCTTCGATATTGTAAACTTCAAATTTTTTTACTTTAAGCTGTTTGTTATAGTCCAACCAAACATTAAATAGCCGTTCTGAAAGAAATCCATATACTCGACTGTTATACTTATCATAGTTGCTTATATCTATTCTTTTTTCTAATTCAAATAAAATTTTAAACAGCCAGCTACAATATGAATCAAAAACCGCTCTTTTGGTTATAAACATATTATATTGGTAAAGGTCTTTAGAATCGGAAACTCTATCAAATGACTCTTTGTATTTCGGAAAATATTTAATTATAATTTTTCTACATTCATCATAATCCCGAATATTATGATTTATCTCATAGTCTTGTCTAATGGTTTTCCCTTGTCGGTGCATTTTGTAAGGCACAATTATATCGTATTTTTTTAGAATATTTGCGGCATCATCATATGAAAGAATATGCTTTAATGGAGTCAGTGTTTTTTTATTGCAAAAATATCTTCTATAATGTGTAAGTCCTATAATATTGTCATTCGTGTTTTTCCACATAAAGTATAATGCCGTCAATTCACAATAATGTGGATTTTTGAGAGAGATATTATCCCCTTCCGAGTCTTTACAGAATCCTAAATCTTCATGATATGCAGCACCTACTTGAATTGGAATGTAATTTTTCATTCCGGGAAAGTTATATTTTTTATGTGTCACAATATAAATCGACATTTTTTTCTCCTTAACATTGCATAAATTTGTATGGATAAGTCTGACCATTATTGGATCTTACGTATTCAAGATACCATCTAAAAATAAGTAAAATAATTAAGACCAAATACATCCCCCATTTTAGACTCTTTTTATTATAGTGTAATTTGTAAATCTGGGGAATTGTTGGAATAAATACAAGAGATGCGAGGTCAAAATAGAAAGCCATGCGTATTGCATATACATTTCCCATAAACATCACGAATGAAAAAGCCATGGAAATAAAAACACAACTTAATATAAACTTATTGTATTGGCGATAGGCAATTATTTTTGAAAATCCCATGCACCCTAACACAGAAACAAAAATCCAAAAGAATGTTCGAATCATTCTGCCACCAACAGCAGTATTGTCCATGTAGGTAAAAAATCTATTTGAAAGGATTCCCCTTGATATCAGGAACGTTAAAAATGGTTTATATAAAATCATTATAAATGTAATAGTTATAAATAATGTAAGATCAAGAATATAAAGACTTTTTTTAGATTTATTTTTTTCGTTAAGCAAGTGTAGCGGAATCAAAATAAAGGCAAACGCAGCTGAATTGTGACTTAAAACTGCCAAACATAAAAGTCCCATTGATAATAAATATCTTTTTTTTATAATAAACGCAAAGGCCAGACAGACTATTGACACCGCCAAAAATTGGCGGAGCAGATTTAAAGTGTTATTATAGAATATAGTATAGTAGCAGAACATCGCAAAAGAAACAGAGAAAGCTTTTTTTTCTTTAAAAAAATTGTTTTTATTAAAGTGAGAGAGAGGTGTGTAATTACTAATCAAATTTAGACTGGCATAAATCATGCAGGTTTCCAAAAAAGACAGAGTAAAATAAAACACTCTGATATCATCGGTAAATGTTCTGACGATATAATTCAATAATATGTACAAAAAGCCTATTGAACACCTATTTCCAAATTGAGCATACTCAAGAAAATTCATTTTTCCGGCATATTCAAACCAAAAATTCCCATACAATCTAACATCTGTGCCTACAGAAAAATCTCTTAACCCTGCAATTAGAGAAGGAATTAAAATGGCAAAGATAACAATTGTATACTTTAGAAAAAAATGATTTGCAAAGCGCCTATATTCTGATAACAGAAAAAGACCACAAGAAATTACAAATGTTGCTATATAAATCATTTGAGATAACCTTTCAAGTATCAAAATTATTTTCAAAATATGATCAGTCTTTGCGATTATTCCTTCTTCTATTTTTACATTTTCAAATGCCTATTCTTGTATTGCATAAGATCTCCACTTTCTGTTGGCAAAGTTGCTTTTTATCATTTTTTACAAAGACAGACATTAATATGATGTATAAGTGTACTTTGATTTAAAACAGTTAATAAATTTCATTGAGAATAAATCGTTTCTATCAGGTGAACTGTATTTTTAATGTCGTAACCACTTTTTCTCAATACATCAGCTGTATTTTTTCGGATCGATTTACTATAAAGCTTTAAAAGATGAGCTGCCCATTTTTCAGGTATTGATTCTAATTTCTCTACTTCAGTTGATTCAAGAAGTATGACACCATTGTCGACCGTAGATGATATTAACATAGGCAATCCTGAAGCTTGCGCTTCAATAGCAGATATAGGAAGTCCTTCATATAATGAGGGCATTAAAAATATATCCATTGCTTGGAGTAGTTCATCGATGTCGTTTCGTGAACCAAGCAGTTTCACATTTTTTTCTATATTTTTATTTACAATGTATGATTTTAGCTCACTTTCTAATTCTCCCGTTCCAATCATAAATAAAAGCGAATTTTTATGGCTTTCTAGTATTTTCTCAAATATATCAATTATAAAAAAAGGATTTTTTTGCTTAGAAAGTCTTCCGACTGATACAATACATAGCTGATCATCTATGCCAAGTTCCTTTCTTTTTAAAATTCTTGATGTTTCAGAATATTTATAATCATCTACATCTATTCCATTTTTAATAATATCGTATTGATCGTTATCATTAAACATCCAATGAGCCGCTTTTTCTGAGCAAGCGAGTCGAATCAAATTGTATTTTTTCATTTTATGTTTAAAAAAATTATGCACTCTTATAGATGCATTTCCGTTAGTTGGATTCGTGTTATGAGAATGTAGGATTATTTTTGGAACCTTATATTTTTTTGAAATGATAATAGGTAGAGGATTCGACAAAGAATTTTTGTTTATATGAATTATATCAAAATTATATTTCTTTATAATGTTTTTTAGATCTTTTAGATAGCGAATCTTATTCTCTGAAAAAGACGTAATTCTAATTATCTTTCCGCCTAAAGCTAAGAAATCAGACTCTATCGAGGCGATTTCGCATTCTTTTAATAAGTATAATTCGAATTTCTTTTGATCAATGTTTTTTGCTACATTTAAAATAAATGTTTCTATTCCGCCTTTTAAATACGCTGCTTCTATAAACAAAACTTTTTTCATATCTCATCTCTTATCTTTTCTACTTTTAGACTTCTATTGCTTTTTACTATAGAATTATCAGGAATGTTTCCGCTTAATACTGTCCCAGCACCTATTACACAATTTTTTCCAATTCTTGTCCCTTTCAAAATTGTTACATTGCTACAAATCCAACAATTGTCACCAATTTCAACTTTCATAGCTTTGTAACCTTGATTTTTTATAAGGACGCTCGACTTTTTAAATACATGATCGTGATCATATATCTTTACAGATTCCCCGAAAATAACGTTGTTTCCAATTGTTATATTTAAATTGGAATTTAAGGAACAGTAGTTATTAAAGAAACAACCATTGCCAATATTTACACAAGCGTTCTTGTATATCATTACTTTAAATGATGATCTCCAGGTTGTTTTTTTTCCAAAACTTATTTGTTTTCTATAAATTAGCTTCAATACAATTTTTTGAAAAATTGCAATTATATGATATTTTATCTTAAACAAAAGCATTATTAATCAATCACCTGTAAACTAAAGGCCTTCCATAAGCCTGCAAAATCCCCGAAAATCCAATCATCAATTTTCTCGGCATTTTATTGCATAAACTTACGTATAACCCTTTTATTCCGTTCTTCTTTTTTTCAGTCCATAACGGTTTATCTGACCAAGGGCTTATATCTTTGTATTTAAACCACTCAGCAACATATCTATGCTTGCAATCTTCATACCATGGCCGCTTGCTTAAAAAGCTTGTGGTATAATGTATGATAGAAGGTTCCCTCACGGCTAACTCAATTTCTTCTCGTGGATAAAAATCAACAGGTTTTCTGTAAACCATCATCTCTTCATAACTGAAGTCATAGAAGATTGTAACTGAGTTAAATCTTGGCTCTAAGCAAAATGTTTCCTTTGAAAGTATTGCATTTAATGCCCCTTGATCTCCTTGCTGAATCTTGCCATTCTTTTTTCTTATAAATTCAAGCAATTTAGATTCAATGTTTTCTCTGCGCCACTTATCAAGGTCTATCAGCATCACTCCAGAGTTAAACATAATATCATCTGGCTCCAAATCGATATTTTTCCTATACTGCTTACTAAAAGCATCTTTTAATGCAGCGATTGTTTTTCCTTTTATATCAAGATTCCAGAGTTCTGATATAGACTTGTTGATTATAATATCACAGTCCAGATACAGTACTCTATCAAGTTTAGCTGGAAGTACCGATGAAACAAAAAGTCTTGCATATTGAGATAATGAACCTCTGTCAAGATTGACATTCATTGACAATTCTTTACTGATATCAGTTGCCTTGATAAAAGAAAGATCACTCCGGCTATATTTTTTTGGGAGAGACTTTAGCTTTTTAATATTTTCATCTGATATTCCGCTATCAAGAACATAAACAATTATATCGTCGACGTCTTTGCTGTTTTCGTATAAAGAAACCAATGAAACGCCTAATATTTCTGCAAAATTATCATCTGTCGCATAAACAATGTGCGGAATATTAGCCATCCTATTTTCACTTCCTAAGATGAATTTTTAATTGTCGAAAAAATAGCTTCTGTAAAAAATGCAATTGAAAATGCTGATCAAACACTTGCAAAAGCAATTTTAAGCACATAACCACTTCTGCCATCTGCCTACACCTATATAAAACAATTATACCACACGCCCCCACAAGTGTCAAGCAAATCCCTCGACAAATACGCTCACAAACCGAAAAAATAACACCAAAAAATTAATTTTTTCTGTTCATGTTGTCAATTTCCCGCCGGAACATCTGCCAATTTCGCAGGAATTCACGCTGGGGAACGAAAAAGCAGCATTTTCTGCACCATCAAAAAAGCCCGATGGATCACCTTCCATCGGGTAAAAAATCATTTTAAATTTGGGTGATTTGTGCTTTCGGAGCGGAAACTCAGTCTTCCGCCTGCTCTTCTGTCACCAGTGCTTTTCGCTTGATGCCAAGGTAGCAACGCTTGGGGTTGGCGTCGCTGTCTTTGCGTTTGCGGCCGGATTTCAGCTGTAGCTCCGCTCTGACAGCCTTTGCAAAGGCATCGTAGTTCGGGAAGCAGTACGCGTAGCTCTCATCCAGGGCATATTCCTTGTAATCGGCGTACATATCCTCGGTGAAAATGTAGTCATTGTCGTTCTCGGTGCGTACATAACAAGCCGCAAAGAAGAAGTCCAGAGACTTGCTGGTGCTGCGGCTGACTGCCGTGGGCGGCACATAGCTGTCATAGCTTTCGCCCTCTTCGGAGTCGCTGAATTCGTAGTGGTTGTCCTTGAGCGCCTTGTACGCCAGAATCAGATTTCTCACAATGGCTGCCTTCTCACGTTCCAGCTTGTCCATCAGTACTTCAAAGGGCTCTGCATTGTCGGTCAGTCTGTGCTTGAACGGGATCACAAGCTTACGCATATCAAACGCCGCATCCGGCATCTTCGTGGTAATGTCGTAGTTGGAGGCGTTGATGATGTGTGCACGGCTTTGGAACGGGACACTGCCGTTTTCGCCCTTAGAAAACAAAAAGTTCGTGTAGTTGATAAATTATCTGGTGCTATTGATGATGCACTTAAAACAATCAGTGTATCAGACTGCATTGGGCGGTTTTACTCTTGCGGCTATATACACCTTTTGTCAATCTTTTGTGTAAATGCTATAGATACAAAGTGCCTTTGACTGCAAGCGCCAATATCAGCTTCTAATCCTTGAAACGATTTTTGTTTACTTTTTCAATGAATTCACTATATCCAATTGTATATTTGGAATCAATTGTGATTCTTCCATCATCAGATTCAAATACTACTAGATACTTTGCGTGTTTCTTTCGATAGATAATTTTTATATCACTATAATGTATTGTACACTTTCTTCTCCAAAAATTAGAATGCGTAAATGATACATCATCATATATCGTATAAATATTAAAGTATGACATTATTATAATAACTGAAATTAGGATCATTCCGGCTAATACAAACGAACAAAAAATTGGTATATTATAAATTGGCACATTATCAATTAACATTAAAATAATAAAGAAAAGCCAAAATGATAAGCTTAAAATTCCGATGCAAAGATACAATTTAGGATATTTCACTTTATTTGTGCTGGTATCATTCTTACACACAAAATGAAAAACTGCAAAAATAATGATAAGAATTAAAATCTCAATTAACATGAAATTATGTCGCCTTTCTCACTGCGTTTGGACAAAATCTTGATGCTGCAGCGTATTGAAATTTGACATTGCCGGCTGTACTATGTTCTCCTTCCAATACTTTGAATCTGTTATCATTATACCATAAATTACTTGCTCTTTCAAGGGAGTTTGTCATATTCTTATTTTGCAGTTGTACATCATTATCGTGAATCTGTGCCAGGTACTGATGATACGATCATGTCGACCGCATAGAAAAACCGCCTTCGGGCGGAACATAGGGACATAACAAACTGGTAAAAGAGTGCTGCTGACGATTGCTTTCCTTAGGAAACGCTGAACAAAAGCGTAGTTAAGGAAATACTGAATAAAGCCCGCTTGACGACTTTATTCAGTGCTTCTTTATAATAATATCCTTGCTCTCTTCGATCAGCTCGCCCCAGTCTCTGTCGTTTGCCTTGAAGTTCACGAAAAAGGAGAGCGTATCCGCCAGCTGATCTGCCAGATCATACGGGATCTGTTCACTTGTCAGCACCTCATACAGAGATGCCATATCCACATTGCCGTTCTGAATCATATCGCTGATGGCAGCATGCACGGCTGCCTGCTGCTTGCTGCCCATATTGGGGTTGTGGGATTCCACAATGGACTCGATTTTTCGGATGGTATCTTCCCCATTGCCGGAGTCGTTCAGTTTGAGCAGGTCAACGGGGATTCCGTCCTCTTCGATGCGGTGGAAGGTGATATGCTCGGCGATATACGCCCGGACATCCTTCTCTGCCGTTTCACCGCAGCCTACAGACAGCTTTTCCAGTATTTCCTCTTCTGTAAAGGATTCACTGGTATCAAAGACAATAACGGGACGGTGCAGCTTTTGCAGGCTTACCATTCGTTCGGTGAGACAGTGTGTTTTGCCGGAGCCGCTTTTCCCCAGTGCAAAGAAGTGCATATTATCCTTGCGTTTTTCGTCAAAGACCTGGTAGGAAACACCGCCGATGCGGTTTTCCGTGAGGGGGATAAAATGCTTCGGTGCAGTTGCTGTGCTGTACCATTCTGCATAGCGGCTTTCCTCGATCATGAGTTCCACGTCGGAATCCAGAATCCGGTCGCTTTTCAGGGCAATCAGAGCAGGCCGCAGACTTCTGTGGTGGGAATATACCACCAGCGGATAACGGTTTTTCTTGGTGGCATGGAGATATTCGCACGCTTTCAGGCATTTCAGAATGCGGCAGGTGTTGTCGGCAGTTCTCATAGATGGAATCAGCACATTCTCTATCGCAGATTCTTCCAGGATCAGCAGCTTGTCCTTGACGATCAGCTGGTTTGTGCCTTCCTGGAAGTCCATTTCCTTGCTGTGCCGGAGGATCTTGAGCTTGTCGCTGCGAATTGCATCATTGAGTGCAGCAATAAATTGTTCTGACACTGCATCTTCTGAAGTGCCGGAAACTGTCTGAGAATCGGATAAAACGGAGCGAATCAACATCGTGATAGGCTGACTGTCGAACTCAAGAAAACAGGCTATCATACAAGAGTAAACGGTATCCAGTAATGCACCAGCCATAATGATTTCTTTGCTTTTACCTTGGAAATAGGGACTGTATTGCTCGAATTCAGAGTTGAAGATATCGATAAATCTTTGTTTGAATTCATCTCGAAACAGTTCGTAGTTTTTACAGATGTGAGATACTATGATGTTTACGAGATAATTCAAGTCATCACACATCTCCGCCTCTTCTTCCTTTGTCATAGCAAGGGCAAAATTTTCCGGCAGCGTCAGACAAATCTTTTTCTCCGGAGGAAGCAGGTATTGTGCATGGGTGGAGAAAATCGCAAGATTATGGGGCTGACAATCCATGCTGTCATTTTCCGTTAGGATGTGCTGCAGCATTTCCGTTCTTTTTTTGTCATCGTCGATAATGCTGCGGTCGCTCAGGATAACGGTTTCATCCTTTGCGTGGAGCAGTTCCGTTTTCACCGCACGCTTGTTAGAACAGAGGGTCAGCGGCTTTGTGCCTCTGTTGAAGATCTGCATGAGGAGCGTCGCAAATCGTTCCGATGCGGCATCAGGTGCAGATATGGTCAGAATACGTTCCATGCTGTATTTCTCTTCCCGGAAAAAAGAACTCAGCAGACCGCAGAGGGAAAAAACGAAGAGCATCATCTTCTTGTCTGTGTCAAGGTACTTTTCGCAGATTCCCTTTATACCGAGAGGGCGGTCTTTTGTACTGGGAAGAACTTTTTTGGTGAAATAGGGGGAGCAGTGTTTCAGCAATTTCATGTCAAAGCATTTTCTGTTGCAGTCAAATCGAATAGAGGTGCTGTTTTCACTCTGTTCAATGAAAGAAAAGCCGGCATATTCCGGAAAATATTGCGTGCTTTTTGGGGGAAAACAGCGAATGCAGTACGCAATATAATCGTTTGCCATCGCCTTGCTTTTGCACATCCATTGAAAAGATTCAAACAGGGGCAACAGGTTCTTGCTGGCTAATTTGTCACAAGGAACGACTGCAAGATGGGTGCTGTCATCCATACTGGAATATGAGACATATAAAAACTCTTTTCGTTGTCCGTCTTTGTCAATATAGCAATGGTGAACGCTGCGAATTCTTAACTTGCCAATTGTTTTTATTTTTCTTTTTTCGTAATCTATGCAGCTTCCGACACCCGTTATTTGATCTTCGCCATATACTCTGAGAACCTCCTGAAATGGCATTGCCCCGCTTGGCACAGCATGATTTGCAGCTACCTGCATGTGATTTATGGCGATCAATTGTTCTGCGGTTGACATTCCGTACATTCCGTTCATATAAGTGACCTCCTAAAAACTTTTTATTGAAATACATTTTACCTGGCACACGGCACAGGCGGTTCTGTATTTCCAAAAAGCATTATAGCACATCGGAAAATTTCATGCAGACAAAACGCTCTTATTTTTTTGCAGACGCTCTGGGGGAGGGGGTGGAAAACGTAAAACAAACAAAAAACACCTGGCACACGGCACAGAAAAAAATCAAATTCCGTTTGCTTTTGTACCCCTTTTCTGAAATTGCCGCCGGAAATGTTCCTGTTTGGGCGAAAATCAAACTTCTCCGATGCACTTTTGGAAAAAGGGGAACAAAAATTGTCCGGACTTTTTTCGGAGGACGCTCTTGTGCCGTGTGCCACGTAAAAAAATTTTGGAAAGTAGATTTATATAGCCCTGCCAGGCAAAGGAAAAACCCTCCGAGCGGCTTTGCCGCCCACCTCCTCCTTTCAGGGGAGGCTATAAGGAAGAAAATTGATTTTGTAGTTTTTTTCAAATCCTCTTTTCTTTCCCCGGAATATGTGGTATGATATAGATATCTTGTAAAACAAAAGGGGTTGCATCTGTATGGCATCGATGGAAGAACTTTATAACACCATAGCAGACATATGGGATTCTTATGATATATATCGGCAGGAACACGCTGACAAATATGGCGAAGCAGAGGAAAGTCCAAGCACCATAGACCACTTCAACAAAACCATCACCATTGACGACTGCATCTTTGAAGAACCATACGAGCAGGAACTGCGGCAGTATCTGTGAGTTTTTGCCGGGGAGAAAATTTGAATCAATTGGGATTGACAGCTGCAGTGTAATAGATTATAATAAAATTATACATTGGACTGCGGCTATATTCCAACAATTTATCTGTAAACATCCGCAATTTAGTCATTGATACGGATTTCTCATACAAGGAGGCGATGCAAATGCAGAAAAAAACCAGGCGATTTGAGAGAACGGCGGCATC
>OLVW01000042.1_pt1 | contig 115833 bp, 90 predicted proteins | sample 1673301 | NCBI WGS metagenome assembly OLVW01 (sample SAMEA3178941, study PRJEB25190) | human gut metagenome
CCCGCTTATGTGTCGACCGCCTTTCTAGCGCGTCCTCCATCACGACAGGAAAGAGCGAAGGATGGTGAGCCAGCGTGGGGGTTCGAGGTGGATGATGTCGTCGGGGACTCCGGCGGGCGCATGGCCGCCAAAGAGTAGGCCGGCATCTACCGGATTGATGAGGCGCACGATCCATACGGCGATGACCAGCATGCACAACACGGTGACTGCAATGTCGACACCACGCTTTAGCTTGCTCGATGCCACCTCCTCGCGCACGAACGCGAGCACAAACGCAATCGGCACCACCCAAAACAGCGGATGGTAGGCAAAGGCCGCCGCAAAATCGAGACGCAGCGCCGCCAGCCACGCCCTCGTCATGCCGCATCCCGGACAAGGAGCGCCCGTCATCATTCGAAAAATGCAGCCGATATCGAGCAGGTAGAGCGCGAGCCAGGCGACAAAGAGCGCGCCGGTGCAAAAAAGGGCGCGGCGAAGGAGCTCTGCCGTGCCCCTATGTCCCTGGGAGCTGTTCACGCCGCCCTTATTGTTAGGCACGAGCGCCAAGGCGAGTGTTGTAAGCCGTTGCCATGGCATTGGTATTATTGATGATGATGTTCATAGCGAAGATGGGACCAAGGCCGCACAGGAGCGCGCCGAAGATCTGCCACAGAAGAACGGTGGTGCCGTTTTCCTGGAACACCAGGCCGTAGCGAGGAGCGTTGGCCTGCAGGCGGTTGCCAATCTTGTAATACCAGTAGTACGCGTAGAAGCCGCAGGTCACAAACGATAGAAGGATGAATTCCGCCAGACCCGGCGTGTAATCGCCGTCATCCTGACACAACGTGTTGACGTCGCGTGCCAAGCAATACAGGAAGTAGAACGAATAGATACCGCAGGTCACAAGAGAGAGCAGCAGCCAGCCGATCAGGCTGCGGTCAGCCTTAATGGGGCCATAGCCCATCGGAGCGGATGCGGACTGTTGGGCGTATTGACCGGTGTACTGCTGCTGAGGCTGGGGCGCGGGCTGAATAGCCTGGGCCGGAGCGGGCTGGGGCTGCGGGGCCGCAGCGGCAGAAGCGGCACCAACGGCGGATCCGCAAACAGGGCAGAATTTGGCATCATCCGAAATGGGAGAACCACAAGTGGGACAGAACATGAGCCTCTCCTTTTCCTAAGGCGTCGCACGCCTTCAAACCTTACACGTCTACGTTCTCAACAATAGCCGCGACGTTGTTGCGCAACATTGACCAATTTCCGAGAAATTTTGCTGCAACCGTTTTCCCAGGCATTTTCTTGCTTTCGCAGTAGAAAAAGGCACCCCGGGCTCAGTTGCCCAGGGCGCCTCGACCGACTATTCGGTTTGATTGTTTTCGGCAGCAGGATTATCGCCCGGCTCATCCGCCGGCGTGGCAACGGCATCCCAATCGGGCTCCGCAGGCGTCGCCTCGGACGCCGGTGCGGGGACAGGAGCAGGTGCCGGGGCAGGGGCAGGCGCGGGTGCCGGGGCAGGGGCAGGCGCGGGTGCCGGGGCAGGTGCAGGCGCGGGTGCCGGGGCAGGCGCAGCACCAGTGGCTGCCGTGGGATTGAATCCCGCAGGAGCAGGCTTCTTCTCACCCGGGAGCACAAAAGTCAAAACGTCGTCCTTGTCCTCATCGGTCCATTCGCTTGCATAACGTGCAGCCCAATAGCCAACGGCACGGTGCTTGAGCATCTTGCCAAAGACCGTAAGGAACACCGTGACGAATGCAATCAGCACCAGGAACAATACGAGCGTGACACCACCGGCGGTAACAATCGCCTCGATACCCGTGGGGCGATAGTAATAGCCGTACGCGCCAATTCCGGCGATGGCACCAAAGACAGCTGTCAAGATCCACGTAATGGCGTTGGAAACCAGGCCCGTCAAAAACTCGGGAAGGAACGAAGCGCAGAACAGCTTGGTCTTATTGTTCTTAAAGGCTGCCCAAACCTTATCGAGCGAAAACGCGCTCTCGACGCGACCGGTCACCGCAAAGTGCATCACGGCAATGTCGGCGAACATCTTAAAGAAGACCCCCAGGACCGCCGTGGCAATCATAGCCAGGACAAGCAGGCCAAGCGAGCCAAACAGCGCAGCCTCGAGCGCATAAGAGCCGTAATAAGAATACGAGCCCGCGGCGCCAATTACCACGCCCTCCACCAGCGAAAGCACTACACCGATAATGGGAATGGCAGCGATAACCTCGAGCACGACCGAAATAACGCTCGAAAAGATTCCGAGACCAAACGACGTGGAACGCATCAACGGACGACCCATGCCGTCATCGATCTTAAGCGACAGGTCGCGACCCCACTCGATGCCAAAGCCCGAACCGCACACGCTCGCCACGTAGGCAGCCAAAAAGCCGATGGCAGCCGCAATACCGCCGATAACGGGGATGAACAGCACGAGTACCGACACGACACAGATAAGCGCCGGCAAAAAGGCAATCTGGCACACGCGCTGCAGCACGCCCGGAGTCTTGGTCATATCCTCAAACGCCTGAGCCGTGCAGCCCTTGGACGCGTTCGCGACAGGTTGAGGAACAAACTGCTGAGGCTGAGGCTGACCCTGAGGGGCGGAAGCTGCAGCACCGGCATTAGGAGCACCGCACACACCGCAGAACTTGTCGTTATCGCCCATAGGAGCGCCACACTGCGAACAGAACATCGAAATCATCCCTTCGTATCTAGAGCGAATCACCTAGATCGCAAACGATGTCTTTGGCATCATTATCACCCAATGTGAGGACAAATACTCTTAGATGACGTATTTGCAACGCGCGAGGCGCTTTTCGATTGTTTGATGAGTGTGTCTGTGCTAGTTCGTTCCGCGGAAGCCCTTGCCGACAATCTCGGAGCTGTCGACGATCGTGATAAAGGCACCTGGATCGACCTCGCGCGCATAACGGCGCAGCTGCACGGCCTCGCGACGGCTCAGCACGCTCATGATCACCGTCACGCACTTGCCCGAGAAGGCACCGTAGCCGCGGCTGATGGTCGCCGTGCGGTTGAGATGCTTGACGATAAACTCCTCGACCTTAAGGGGTTCGGAGCAAATGACCGTGCAGACCTTACGAAGATGGATGCTCTCGATGGCTTTGTCGACCACAAGCGTCTTGGCAAACAGGCCGAGCACGCAATACAGACCGACACGCGGGCCATACAAGAAGGCCGCGATGGTCACGATGCCGATATCGACCAGGAGCAGGGCGCGGCCAATCTCGAGCGTGGTGCGGCGCTTGAGGATCATGGCAAGAATGTCCGTGCCACCTGTCGAGGCGCCAATATCAAAGACGATGGCACTGCCGAGCGCCGGCAGAATCACAGCAAAGCACAGATCGAGCCACATATCGCCCGTCAGAGAGACATCGGTCGGAATAAAGAGCTCAAACAGCGAAACATAGGCGGACAGCGCAAACGAGGCGAAGACGCTCCACAGGATTGCCTTGCGCTCCAAAAAGATAAAGCCCAAAACGACGAGAACCGCGTTAATAATCCACATAAAGACGCCGACGGGCAGGGTCGGGAACAGCGTGGACAGAATGACCGACACGCCCGAGGTGCCGCCAAAAGCAAAGTGATTAGGGGTTTTAAACGCAACGATGGCAAAGGCCGTAAGAATCAGGCCCAGATTGAGCTCGGCAAAAAAGCGCGGAAAGCCCGGCTCCTGGCTGCGCTTTTGACCGGCACGCTCGCCGCGCTCGATATCGGTGCGATCAACCACGCGCTCCATCGGCACCACGGGAGGACGATGCATCTCCTCGGCAGCACGCGATGCCGCCTCTGCCGCGGCGGCCTCAATCGCCCATGCCTTGCTTTCTGTTTCGTGCTCGTCGGCCATTACGGCAACCCCTCGTTAACAATTTGGAAACAATGCGTCCATTAGGGTAACGCGGAACGCGACGATTGCAACCCCTAGTTAGACGAGCGGTATGCCTACATCGGGGGGCATACAAATAACGGCCGGCCACGCTTTTGCTTGCGCGGTCGGCCGTTTAACGTTTTCGCAGATAAAACCTGCCAAAACAAACCTGTCCCTTTTTGGAAGGTTATTCGTGCTGGCTGGTGCGGTGCTCGTACTCCTCGGGGGTGATGACGTCCTCGATGCGCAGGTTGACGCCCGCCACCTCAAGGCCCGTCATCGCGGCAAGGCGCTCGGTGACGCGTGCCTTGACATCGTCGAAGATCGCGGGCGCATAGGCACCGTACTCGATAATGACGGAGATGTTGACGACCACGCGATTGTCATCGGTGACCTCGACCGTCACGCCCTTGGTCAGATTCTCGGCACCAAACTGCTCCTGCACAAAGTGCATGAGGTTACCCTTCATGCCCAGAACGTGCGGAACCTCGCGGGTGGCCATGGCAACGATCTTCTCGATCACACCGTTGGAATAGGTCAGCGAGTCCTCGGACTCGTCCGCCTCCTCGTCGTCCTCATCCTCATCGGACTCGACCTCGACAAGAGCCTCGTCCTCGAGCGTCACATCCTCGGCTTCGGCGACGACCGCCTCGTTCTCCTCGAGCTCGGTATCGGCTACATCGACCTTCGTGTTAAAAGCCATGGTTCCTCCTTATGCCTGCCGCAGATGCGACAGTCGAATACATATTAGCGGCCTATTAGCGGCCGCTAAACAGACGGCCGAAGAAGTTGACGATCCCGTTCTCGCCGTCGCGAATTTGGCCGATCACAGCGCCGATCAGCACGAAGAATGCAATGACGAGCGTGTCCCACAGGCCCAACGTGAGCACCAACACGGCGAGGATAAAGCCAGCGACGGCGCCAAGCGTGGTGTTGGGATGACGCACGGCATAGCTCCAGATGGCAGCGCCCGTACCCTTGATGAGACCCATAGCCTCGTCAAAATCCGCGGCTGCCGCGTCTTGTAACTCGGTTGCTTCTGCTTTGGACTCAACAGGTTCGTTCGCCGGCGTGGCGCTCTGGTCAATCGTCAGGCGCGGCGTACGAGCAGTCTTATCTTGATTGGTATCACTCACCGGAAACCTCCACGGTCTGGACGGTAGTCTTGGACGGCAAAAAACGGACGCGCGTGGTCGTACCCGGCGTGCCGAGCATGGTGTCGCAAGCTTCCTCGATGCGCTGCTGCATCGCGGTAGCCAGAGATGCCACGTCCTTATCGTCAAGCGCGATAGCCTCGACCTTAAATCGGACGTGCGAATCGTCGGAGCCTTGGACGCGGGCCTCGATATGCTCGACCATCACGCGGTCGTCGCGCTCGGCAGCAACCCTGGCACACGAAGAAAGCGCCGCGAGCGTGACCTCGATATTGCGCTCCCCCGCCGGATGCACGCAGGACGGCTCGCGACGAGCAAACATCAGGCGGAAGAAGCTTACCAGCACGCCGATCGCCACAACTCCGCCGCATGCCGTCACGACAATGCGCGGCATGGGGTCGCGCATCAGCAGCATAAAGCGATACGTATACGGCCCCCAAAACTGGCAGACAAGCGTACCCAGCGCCACGATGGCGGCGGCAAGATACACAATCGCTAGGGCTCGTTTGAGTACGCGCACGCGGCGCTCCCTTCAAATCTCGGCTCTCGAAATGCAGAACGGTTCGCATCATTATAAAAGAGCCGGGTCCGGTGCTCTACGCACGCGGATCCGGCTCATCTATTCCACGAGGCTTGCATGCTCGCTTCATTATGCCCAGATATGCACGGCTTAACCCGTGCGGGCGCTACTCCTCCTCGAGGGCAGCGATGACCTCGTCGGTCATGTCCATGGTGCTGTAAACATCCTGGACGTCGTCGAGCTCCTCAAGACGGTCGATGAGGCGCTGAACCTTCTTGGCGTCGGCGCCGGAGACCTCGGTCGGGGTGGTCGGGACCATGGTGGTCTCGGAACCCTTGACCTGGACGCCCTGCTCCTCGAGCGCCTTGGAGACAGCCATAACCTCGTTGGCAGTAGTCCAGACGATCCACTCCTCGCCGGCGTCCTCGTAGTCCTCGCCACCGGCCTCGGCGATGGCCATCATGAACTCATCCTCGTCACCGGCAGCACCGTTGGCGATCATGGTCTCCTTCTTGGCGTTCTCGTCCAGGATCTCCTTGGCGACGACGATCTGGCCCTTACGCTCAAACTGGAAGGCAACGGAGCCGGAGGTGCCCAGGTTGCCACCAGCGTGGGAGAAGGCGGAACGGACATCAGCGGCGGTACGGTTGCGGTTGTCGGTCAGGCAGTCGACGTAGACGGCGACACCGGCGGGACCGTAGCCCTCGTACACAATGTTCTCGTAGACGGCGGCGTCGGCACCCGAACCAAAAGCCTTGTCGATAGCGGACTTGATCTTGTCCTTAGGCATGGACTGAGCCTTGGCCTTGGCAACAGCAGCGGCGAGGCTGGCGTTGTTCTCGGGCAGCGGGTCACCGCCGAGACGGGCAGCAACGGTGATGTTGCGGCTGAGCTTGGAGAAGAGGGCGGAACGCTTGGCGTCCTGCGCGCCCTTACGATGCTTGGTTGTGGCCCACTTAGAGTGTCCGGACATACGTGTCTCCTATCGGTTTCGACCTAAAGCCCAGCGCAGATGCTCGGGCAATATAAACAAACGTCGTTATGATATACCTACTGGCCTGCGAGATAAACCCCAAAATGAAGGCGTCGTGATGATGGCCCCTTTGGTGCAAAGAAACCTGACCTCAATGCACCAAGTTAGGACCAGAGGAAGTCGCTGCGGGTGACGGTGGCGCCGATGGCGAAGGGCATGCAGGCGATGACCGGATACAGGTAGCGCATGTAGGTCGAGCCGTTGCACGGGCCAATCAGGCACACGGCGAGCACGCCCAACAGCGGCACCCAGATCGCCAGCGCACGCCATGAATGACGACGCAGCAGGTAGACCACCACGGCGATCATGATCCACACATAGGTGGCCGAGCTCATGGTGAGCGAGATAAACGGGATGCGTTGTACTGCCACGCGATACAGGTTGATCAGGTGGTCGCACCAGCGCACAACCTTGCTATCGACCGGATGGAAGTCGAAGTACTTGAGGTTATCGGGCTTCGCCATAATCTCGGCACTGCGCGCCGTGCTGTAGACCCAGGCATCGCGCGCGCTCGGATAAAAGTAGCCGTAGTAGTTATTGATGAGCGCCGAGATATAGCACTCGGGATCCTTTTTGAACATCTGGGCCCACACCTCAAAATAGGCCTTGATGTCCTCCTGCGAGGCGTACTCGTTAAAGCAGTTCTTGACGGCATCGGACTTGTCGGGGTTGTAGCGGCGGCCCAGATTCTCGTACTTGAGCACCCGGTCGATCACGGTGCGCTCCCCATCGGTCACCAAGCCATCGCAAGGTGCCTCCACGATGGTGCCGTCCTCCTTAACCGTGGGGTTGACGCCCGAGTTGAGGCCGTCGTGCTTTTGGACGAAACGAGCCGTCTGCTGGAACGGAATCGAGAGGATTTCGCGCTTGGAACCAGGCGTGATATCGTGCGCCGGCATAAAGACCTTGGTGAAGTACATATTAGAGGCAAGGCAGAGCGCGAGCACCGCGAGAATGCCAACCCAGCGGAAACGCGGGATGGCGCCCGAAGGCGCAGCACCAGTCTGCTTGGCTGCACGACGAGCCACATGCACGTCCCATGCGCAAAACGCCGCCGCGATTACGCATGCCGCTAGGGGAAACACCAGGCCGCCGTTGCGCAGAAACGTGGAACCCATGGCGCCCAGAGCGAGCAGCAGCCAGTCGTGGCGAGCAAAGAGCACGGGGGCTTTCTCGCCCGCTCGCTCGACATTGGCATCACGACGGGGCAAGCCACATGCCACGAGCTTGACGGTCTGTACCAGCAGCACCAAGAACGCGTCGGCAAAGAGCACATCTTTGGTGAGCAACGCCGCGTAGTTAGAAAACATCGGCATAAACGCGAAGAACAGCAGGATCGCACCGCGAACCGGCAGGCTCACGCCCAGTTTGCGCAGCGACGAAATGGAATAGGCCATGCAGGCGGCCGTGATGACGAACTGAGCACAGGTGTAGATGGCAAGACCTGCGTTGGCGCTGTTGAACAGCGAAAGCCCCAGCTGAACGCACGAGCCGATAATGGCCGTGTGCACTACGGGATGATGCCCGTTGAGCAGCACGTTGGGGTTGAGTAGGCGCAGGTAGTCGCTCGTGCCGTTGGGATAGTTGAACCACTGGCGAATCTGCGCGCCCGTATCTCCCATAAAAAGGCCAGGCAGCGAAGCGATGAGCGTGGGCGCCCAGGCGATCATAAGCACCAGGAAGGGCCCGGCAAAAGGATGGACCGAGAGCACGGCGTGAGCCACACGCCATACGCGGCCAAAGTGCGCTTCCGAAAACGGAATGCGCCGAGAGCTCAGCCAATCTAGACACTCAAAGGCAAGGTAGAAGGCAACGATCGCTAGGAGCATCCAGCCCGCGCCGCCAATCCAGGCGCAGATGATGCGGGCTTTGTCGCCAAGGACAATCTCGGCCGAGTCGGTGAGATCGTAGCTGCGGCCGAACACCATGCAGATGGCGAAGAACAGCGACGGCAGAATGATCGATGGACGCCAGGTGTCGCCACGGCCAAAGAACACGTAGCGAAACGGCAGAGTGAGCAGGCAGGCAAGCGCAAGCAGCATGACCGCGTCGGTATGGCCGGCAAACGAGAGGAGCACCTCGTAGCACACGTACAGCATGCCCGAGGCGTTGGGGTCAATCGCCAAGACTGCGTTGCTCGACACCGGGGAGGGATCGATGGAAAACGCCGTGGTCGCCAACAGCGCGAGCAAAAATGCGATGAGCGTCTGCTTGGCGGGGTAGCGCTTAAACCAGACGATGCGGGCAGCGTCGCGCGCAGCCGTTGTGGAGAGGTCGGAATCCTTCACAGTCCAAAGAGCCTTTCTAGAAACCTGCCAAAAAGGGACAGGTTTATTTTGGCAGGTTTTATCTGGGGAAACGTTACGGTTCTGTCATCGTTGCCCAGCGAACCACCACAAAGGCGCCTGTCCCCTTTGTGGTGGTTTTGGTGGCTAGGCGTCCAGGTAGACGCGCTGGGGTTGGTTGCGGCGACGAGCAAAGATGATGAGCGCCAGGCCCGCGATTACGAGCGGCAGGCTCAGCAGCTGACCCATGGTGATGACGCCGCCCAGCAGATAGCCCAGCTGCGCATCGGGCACACGCACAAACTCAATCAAAAAGCGAACGATGCCGTAACCCATCACAAACACGCCCATAAACGTGCCTTGGGGCAGTAGCGGCTTTTTGCGGCTGAGCACCTGCAGAATGCAAAAGAGCACAATACCCTCGAGGAATGCCTCATAAAGCTGGGAGGGGTGACGCGGCATATCGCCCGCGGTGCCACCGAAGACCACGCCCCAGGGCAGATCGGTCGGCTTGCCCCACAGCTCGCCGTTGACAAAGTTGGCGCAGCGTCCCAGACATAAGGCCAGCGGAGCACCGATAACGGCAAGGTCGGCGATGGTCCAGGCGTCGAGCTTGTACATGCGGCACACGAGCACGCCGCCGATGATGCCGCCCACCAGGCCGCCATGGAAGCTCATGCCGCCCTCGTTGGTGGCAAAGATCTCGAGCGGATGCGCCCAGTAGTAGCCGTCGCCGTAAAAGATGACGTAGAACAGGCGGGCGCCAATGATAAGGCCAAAGACCACGCCGACCACGACACTCGTCAGGTCGTCGACCGTAATGTCAAAACCCCAACGGCGCTGCGTGCGGTACATGACGACCGCCGTGAGCAGAGCTCCGACCACATAGGCCAAGCCGTACCAGTAGATGGTGATGGGCCCCGCCGAGATGGCGACGGGATCAAGCATATGGTAGAGGTCGTTGAGCATATCGGTCCCCCTGCTCCCTACATACAAAAGCGGCCGCGGGCCTTGCGCTCGCAGCCGCATATTCGGGCGTGACGTCTATGCGGAGCATATCGCCCGCAGCTTTCACTTCTTAGAACGGCGCATACTCGTCGTACAGATCGTTGGTCTCGCCGGAGGCATTGACCTGCTCAACGCGGGTAACGCCGGGCACGTGCTCCTTGAGGATACGCTCGATGCCCATGGAAAGCGTCAGGGCGCTCATGGGACAACCGGCACAGGCGCCCTGCAGCTCCAGTTTGACGACGCCCTCGTCGTCAACGCCCACATACTCCATATCGCCGCCGTCGGCCTGCAGGTTGGGGCGGATCTCCTCAAGAACCTTCTTAAGCAGCTCTTCGTTAACAGCCACAGGGGCTCCTTTCTCACAATAACGCGGGCACGCCCGCGGACAGGGGCTATGTTACTACAGCCATGTACCCGCTCACGAGCCATCCATGCGTGCGGACACGACTTTCACGAGCAGTCAATTTGGGACGGGGCTCTTTTAGCTGCTTTTGCCGGCGCCCGACGCTAACACAGGCTGCCGCTACTGCTGAGTTTGTCCCCCGGTACCAATATGAACATCGACGATAACCTGGCGGTAGCTGATGCCACAGGAGTCGAGGATGCGGCGGCTGATGCGCCCATCATCGGTGTCGGCGTACTTGTTGTCCAGGTAGACAACCTCGCCCACGCCCACCTGCGCCAAAATCTTGGCGCAGTCGTGGCACGGGAACAGCGTGACGTAGACCGTGGAACCCTCGAGGTCCTTGAGCGAGCCACGGTAGTTGAGCACGGCGTTGGCCTCGGCATGGACCACGTAGTTGTGCTTGTCCTGCAGCGGGTCGTCGCTCGTACCCCACGGGAAAAAATCGTCGTTGAGCGCCGAGGGTGTACCGTTGTAGCCCACCGAAAGGATGCGGTGGTTGGTGTTGGCGATGCACGCACCCACCTGCGTGTTGGGGTCCTTGCTGCGGCGCTGCGCGGCGATGGCCACGCTCATAAAGAACTCGTCCCAGCTAATGACGTCCAGGCGCTTGCCTGACGAAGTTTGATGAAGATCGTCCGACATGGCAGACACCTCCGTAATCGCAATAGTTTGACCCATTGTAGCAGGTGAAAGGTGGAGGCGTTTGTCCCGCCGACGCCCTCACTTTTACACGCGGCGGGGCTTTTGGTTGATGCGATACAGCTCGGCGAGACCCCGCAGCGTCAGTGCGTCGTCTACCGTCAGGCTGTGGCCGACCAACGCCGCGAGCGCCTCGGAATCGTCGCCGGTGATGACAATGGGCACGCTGCCCTCCCCCGCCGCCTTGGTCGCGCGCATCTCGGCAAGCACCATGTCGAGCATGCCGTCGATGCGGGCTACCTCGCCCAAGACCACGCCCGAGCGCATGGCCTCGCGCGTGTTGCGACCGATCACATGCGTGGGCGCCGAGGGCTCGACCTGCGGCAGGCGCGCCGCAGCGGCCGAAAGCGAGCGGGCGCCAAGTGCCAGACCCGGCGCGATGACGCCGCCCACAAAGGTTCCGTGCGCATCGATGACCTCAATATTGGTCGTAGTACCCAGGTCGATCACGATGCACGGTGAGCCGTAGACGGCACGGGCCGCCACGGCGTCGGCGATGCGGTCGGGGCCAATCTCGGCCGGGTCGTCGTAGTGGACGGGCATGCCGGTCTTGAGGCCCGGCCCCACGGTGAGCACGCGCCCCGTGCAGGTACGGGAAAGCGCCGCCTTCCACGGGCGCTCGAGCGCCGGCACCACGCAGCTCAGCACGGCCGCCGTGGGCACGAGCGCGCCGGGCATGCCCGCATCAGCCGCCAGCGCGGCCATGACTTGAGCGAGACGCATGCGCGCTTCGTCGGCCGTAATGCTCGGCGGCGTCGTGATCTCGCACGTCGCAAGCGGGCATTCCTGCGCCGCGGCCGAATCCTCGGCAAACAGACCAAAGCGAATGAACGTGTTACCCACGTCGACCGTTAATATATATGCGCACCCATTAACCATCGTCGGCGCTCCTTTCGTCTGCCCAGCAGTATATCCCGATGATTATTCTGGGACGGGGATTTAAAAATCATTGCGTTCCTAATGATTTTTAAATCCCCGTCCCAGAATAATCATCCTTCGGCGTCGCTCGGGGCAGCTAAAAAAGCCCCGTCCCAAATGAGCTGCCGTGCCGCTATACTGGTGCGCGGTCGTGCGCGAGCTCACGCAGCGGCCCTTGGTAACCCGACTTCCCGCGCCGTATCCGTAGCGGCGCTCCCGGGGGAAGCGGATATACGCAAAGGAGTTCTATATGAGCAATCCCTCGAACCGCGCTTCGATGCGCGGGCAACTCACGCTGCGCGGCGTCGTCATCGGCGTCCTTGGCTGCGTGATCATCACGGCAAGCTCGGCCTACACCGCCCTCAAGATGGGCGCACTCCCCTGGCCGATCGTCTTCGCTGCCGTCATCTCGCTGTTCTTCCTTAAGCTCATGGGCAACGCCAGCCTCAACGAGGCCAACGTCACCCACACCATCATGTCCGCGGGCGCCATGGTCGCCGGCGGCCTGGCGTTTACCATCCCGGGCGCTTGGATGCTGGGCTATGCCGACCAGATCAGCTGGCTCGACATGTTTATCGTGGCACTCGCCGGCACCATCCTGGGCCTGCTGGCCACCGCGCTCATCCACCGTCACTTTATCGTGGACGCCGCGCTTGAGTTCCCCACCGGCAACGCCGCAGCTCAGACCCTGCGCGCAACCGAGGCCGGCGGCAAAACCGGCAAGCAGCTCTTTGGCTCCATGGCCATCGCCGGCATCTATAGCGTGCTGCGCGACGCCCTGGGCATTGTGCCCAGTATGCTATGCACGCTCAACATCCCCGGCGTGACCTTTGGTATCTACAACTCGCCCATGCTGCTCTCCGTCGGCTTCCTCGTGGGCTTCGCCCCGGTCGCCTTCTGGTTTGCCGGCGCCCTGCTGGGCAACTTTGGCATCATCGTGGGCGGCACCGCTGCCGGTCTGTTCGACGTTGTGACTGCACAGGGCATCGTCAAGTCCCTGGGCATGGGCCTCATGATGGGCTTTGGCGTCGCCGTCGTCCTCAAGGACATCCTGCCGCAGGTCGCCGGTATCGTCCGCGGTCTTGCCGCCGACAGCTCCACCGACACCGACGAGCAGTCGCTCATCTCGGGCTCCCTTAAGCTCGACGCCGGCATCATCGGCCTGGGCGCTGCCGCCATCGCCGTGATCATCGCCATCGTGCTTGACCTTGGCCCCGTTCCGGCCGTCATCGTGACGCTGTTCACCTTTGTCACCACCATCATGAGCGCACAGAGCTGCGGCCAGACGGGCATCGACCCCATGGAAATCTTTGGCCTCATCGTTATGCTCATCGTGGCTGCCTTCGCTCAGATCGCTCAGGTCAAGCTGTTCTTTATCGCTGGCATCGTAGCCGTGGCGTGCGGCCTTGCGGGCGACGTCATGAACGACTTTAAGGCCGGCGCCGTGCTGGGCACCAACCCGCGTGCGCAGTGGATCGGCCAAGCCATTGGCGGCATCGTGGGCGCCCTGGTCGCCGCCGCCGTCATGGTCGCGCTCGTCACCGCCTATGGCCCGGACGCCTTTGGCCCCGACAAGAGCTTTGTCGCCGCGCAGGCAAGCGTCGTCGCCACCATGGTCTCGGGCATCCCGAGCGTGCCGTGGTTCGTTGGCGGCTTTATCGCCGGCATCGTCATGTACTGGCTCGGCATTCCGGCCATGATGATCGGCCTGGGCGTGTACCTGCCGTTCTACATGTCACTCACGGCATTCCTGGGCTCCTGCGTCAAGCTCGCCTACGACAAGTGGTCCGCCCACCGCGACGCCACCGCCGGTCTTTCTGACGAGGAGAGGGCTGCCAAGGACGCCGCCTTCCAGGAACAGGGTCTGGTCGTTGCCAGCGGCCTGCTCGGCGGCGAGTCCATCGTCGGCGTTATCCTGGCGTTTGTCTCCGTGGGTCTGAGCCTGCTGGGCTAAGTCGAGCAGCTGCTCGACAGCAACCATATTGCCTACGATTTGCCCGGTCGGTAGCTTTCGCGGCTACCGACCGGGCTTTTTGATATCGAAACAAAGAAAGGCCGGCGCGCTGCGTTTAACAGCGAGCCGGCCTTATCGGTTAAGCTATCGAAGCGTTCCTGCTATGAACTGAAGTTCGTTGCAGAATCTACGCTCGAAACGCTACATCTGCTTGCGACGACGATCGCTCAGCGTCACACCAGCGGCCACGAGGGTGATACCGCCGATGACGAACACCTCGCCCGCAAGAGCGGAGTCATCACCGGTCTGGGCGAGCGCGGCAGGCGCAGCCTGTTTCTTGGCAACGGGGGCCTTTGCAGCAGCCTGCGCAACCTGAGGCTTGGCCTGCGGCTCAGCCTTGGGATGATACTTGTCGTACTCGGCCTGCGCGGCAGCCAAGGCATCCTTGGCATCGTCAAGCTCGGCAAGCGCGTCGGCATAGGCGTCGTTGGCGTCGGACAGCTTGGCATCGGCATCGCTCAGGGCAGCCTTGAGACCAGCGGCAGCATCGACGGCAGCCTTGTAGCGAGCGTAGGCAGCGTTCAGCTTGACCAGCTTCTCGTTGCCCGTCGTGCCCGCGGCAAGGGATGCCTTGTGGTCGACAGCCTCAAGATCGGCCTTGAGTGCCTCATCGTTGGCAAGCTCGGCCTTGGCCTTGAAGATATCGAGGTTCGCATCGACGACGGCTTCGTTGGCGGCCTCGAGCTGCTTCTGGGCATCGGCGACACCGTCTACGGCAGCGTCATAGGCGGCCTTGGCGTCGTCGACCGCCTTCTGGGCGCCGGCGAAGCGCTGGAATGCCTCGTTCGCCGCGTCAAGCGCGGACTGCGCGGTAGCGGCCTTGCCCCGAGCGTCGACCAGAGCCTGCTGCTTGTCGGAGACCTCCTGCTGAGCATTTGCGAGAGCCGTTGCGGCAGCGGTCTGTGCAGCCTGGGCCCTCTCCACCTCGGCCTGAGCGGCGGCGTCGACCTTCGTGGCGTCATCAAACGCACTCTTTTTGCTCTCAAGATCCGCCCTTGCGGCATCGCGCTTGGCGCGCAGATCCTCGACTGAAGCGGTGGCATCGTCATAGGCCTTTTTGGCCCTGTCGGACTTTGCTTTGGCGGCATCGCGGGCGCTGCGAGCCTTCGCCTTGTGAGCAGCGGCATCGGCTGCCTTCGTCTTGCTGTCAGCAAGCGTGGCGTTTGCCTTATCGAGAGCTGCCTGGGCAGTAGCGGCCTCGCTCTTGGCGGCGTCGAGCTTGGTCTTGGGCGTCTTGACGTCGATACCCTTGAGTTTGGCTTCGGCGGCGTCGTATGCCGTCTTCGCGGCGGCGGTGCCGGACTTAGCCTTCTCGTACTCGCCCTTGGCGGTGTTCACGTTCGTGTCGGCCGCGGTATAGGCGTCGCGTGTGTCTTTCTGATTATTGAGAGCAGCGAGATATGCCGCATCGGCCGCGCCCAGCGTCTTCTGCGCCTCGGCGAGCTTGCTCTGAAGCTCCTTGAGCTGCGCCTTCTGCGCCTGCGTACCGCCAGCGTTATAGGCAGAATCGATGTAGTCGTTCACGAGCTTCTTGAACTCGGAGACCGTGAAGTCGGCCTGGTCATCGTCAGAAGTGTAATCGAATGCGGTTACCTCGGAATCGGTGTTCTTGCCGCTACCGACCGCAATACCGATTGCCGTCATACCGGAATCGATAATGTTGAGATAGTGCCCGCAGCCGTCTCCTCTTTCATTACCGTTCTCATCTTTTGTGCCGAAATACACATCTTGATAGCGGTGGGAGATATAGTACGAATCATAGCGATAAGCTATGAGGTCTTTGCCCTTTTCACTATCCGCGCCGACCTTTTTAATCCAATTCTCGTAACTATTTTTCTCCTGCGTATAGAGGCCGGTATATGGCCACCCAAGTGTGTCGACAGTCTCGCCGCCGGTATAGGCACCAAGGCCGTCGGCAATGTTCTCGGCGTTATCGAAGTAGTGGTTGGAATGCTGCAAGCTGTCGTTGTGCTTCAGAATTTGGGAGGAATACGACGCATTGAGGGCTGCTGCGGCCGTCATGCGAAGGCTGACGCCCAGCTCGGACTGCCCGTTCGCCTTACGGATGTTGTTATGGGTATCGAGATAGGTCAAAGCATTGCGCAGCTGCTCAAGAGAGAGCGGATTGGTGTTGCGGGACATGTCCTGATCGACGTAACTGTCATACCAGCCAGCCTTGTCATACCGCTCATTATCGTTATTCGCACCTGCGAGCAGAGACGATGCGGCGCTAGCATTTGCTTTCTGCTGGGCAGTGAAATCGCTGCTGTTGCTGATGTAAGCCATAAAGCCGAGCATGCCCTTATTGATGACTTCCTGGTCAACGGTCATGTTGGACCTTAGGTCTGCAATCTGCTGCTCAAGAGCCTCAACCTGGGCATTAGCAGCGTCATAAGCCTTTTCCGCGGCGTTCGAAGCGGCGCAGGCTGCCTCCCACTCGCTGCGCTTCTGCTTGCGAACTTCGACAAGCTTATCGTACGCGGTCTTCTTGTCTGCTTCGGTCTGCTGCGCCTTCTCGTATGCGGCCTTGGCAGTGTCACGCTTACTGGCCGCGTCCTTGTACTCCTTGTTTGCCGCATCGTATGCAGACTGGGCAGATGCCACGGCAGCGTTGGCGGCGTTGGCCTTCTCCTGCGCGGCGGTGGCAGCAGTTTGCGCAGCCTGCAGGTTCGCCTGTGCGGTGGCGTCTGCAGTCGTCGCGGCTTCGAACGCGGTCTGCGCGGTCGCGAGCTCGCTGGCGGCAGTGACCTTGGCAGCCTCGAGCGCGTTCAGATCGACACCCGTGCCCGAAGTCGCGACATTGAGCGCGGCCTGTGCGTCGTTCAGTTTAGCCTGAGCATTATCGCGTGCAGCGGTCGCAGCGGCAAGGGCAGCGGTAGTCTCCTGCTTCTTGGCCTGGGCAGTCGTCAGAGCGGCCTCAGCATTCTGCTTTTCCTGCTGAGCACTGGCCTCGGCGGCCTTGGCCTGGTCCAGATCAGCCTGCGCGGCAGCGACGACCTTGTTGGCAGCGTCGAGCTTGGCCTGCGCGTCCTCGACGACCTTCTTGGCGGCCTCGTACTCGTCCATACCCATGGCATCGAGCTTGGCTTGGGCATCATCGAGGGCCTTCTTGGCCTCGTCTTGCTTTGCCTTGGCATCCTTGAGCGCCTGGGTCTTATCCTCGACGCTCTTGTTGGCCTGATCGAGCTGATCGTTCAGGTCGCCCAGCTTCTTCTGCTGCTGCTCGGCCTTGTCGACGGCGGCCTTGAGCTCGTCGATCTTCTCCTGAAGCGCGGCTGCCTCGGCCTCGTTCTGCTCGGCGGCGTTATCGGTCACGGTCTGCGAGGCCTGATTCTTTTGCTGCTGCGCCTGCTTTTGAGACTGACCTGCCGCGTCGGCCTTCTTTTGGGCGGCATCGTAGGCGGCCTGAGCGTCCTTGAGCTGCTTTGCCGACTCCTCGGCCAACTGGGCGGCTGTCTTTGCGGTTGCCTGGCTACCGGCGACGACAGCGTTCTCGATAGCGCTGTCGCCCTTCGCGGCAGCACCGTTGTCGGCTGCCGGCGCGGCGATTGCCGCCAGCGGCGACATGAGCGGCTGAGCGATGAGGCTCGCCGTCAAAACAGTTGCGACGGCACGGTTGGCAACGCCTTTGACGTTGACGGCCTTTGCCCGAGGCTCAAAGTGCTGTGGGCTATAGTTTGCCATGGCTTTCTCCCTTTGACACGGATGTATCCATACGCTTCAAAATGTAGGAGCTGATTTTTGAATTCTGTTGCGCAACATTGGTCACCAGCGGATTTTTTTGAAATTCGCGCTCTCGTGCTTCACAATTTCGTCACATATGTAGGAGCTGGTGCATCATATTCTTGCGGGATCGAATTGAGTCTGTGATTTGCATTTGCTCCCGCGTCATCCGCCCTATCGGATCCCGCATCCAACAGACGCCCTGCCCGCCACGGTGTAGAGTTAGGACAACGAGCGCGTTGCGCGGACCGCGCTGGAACGAGGTGGACATGGAACTCGACAAACAACAGATCAAGCGACTACGCGAACGCCATCACCGGCGCCACGGCATCCGCCCCGCCCATAGCGAGGCCATGGAGAACGCCACCCGCTTCCTAAAGCGCGCATTCAACATTCGCGAGGGTCGCGCGCCCTACCACGTGATTCGCAAGCGCTTTGTAAACGGGGCACGCCTGACCGGCTCTCACCTGTGCATCCTCATCATCGCCATGCTCATCGCAAGCATCGGCCTCGATATCGACTCGGACATCGCCATCGTGGGCGCCATGCTCATCTGCCCGCTCATGGGCTCGGTTCTTGCCATGGCATACGGCATTGCCACGCTCGACCGCGAGATCACCGTCGAGGCCGTCGCTGGTCTTGCGCTGCAAATGGCCTTTTGCCTGGTCACATCCACGTTGTACTTTAGGCTCTCGCCCCTTGGCACCACCACGGCCGCCATCATCGACAACTCGACACCCACCGTCTGGGACCTTACCGTCGCACTCGCAGGCGGCTTTGCAGGCGGGCTGGGCAACTCGCGCGACCAGGAACCCGCCACGCTCATCGCCGGCGTGGCCGTGGCGACCGCGCTCATGCCGCCCCTGTGCGCGGCGGGCTACGGCATCGCCATCGCAAGCGGGTCGCTGTTTCTCTCGGCCCTCTACGAGTTTGGCATCAACGTGGTCTTTATCGCACTCGCGGCCGAAGCCGTATTGCTTCTATTGCGCGTGCCGCTCAAGCGCGACCTCAACGGCGACGGCATTGTGACTGCCGAGGAAAATGCCGAGGTCGACGAGCTGTCACGCAAGGTTCGCCGCCGCATCATTGTGGGCACGGTAGTCTTTGCCATCCCCTGCATCGTTATGACCGCGGGTTCCATTGGCTCGGCGCAGGCCGGCGTGCAGGACGGCTACGGCGTCACCGAAACCACGCGCGAGCTTGCGGCGGTGCTGCCAGGCTTTAAGGATTACACCGTCGCCGTCGAGACCTCGGCCACCGAAGGCGACGAGGAAGGCATCGTCGAGCGCGAGATTGTCGCCCATGTAACGACGAGCGAGGCGCTTGGGGCACACGACCGTCACGTTGCTCGCAAGCTCATCGACCTCAACGTGCCCGAACTTGATCGCGTGGAGTTTGATGTGAAGTGATGCGGAGCGCGGCCCTACAGCTCGTACTTGTACACGCGGTAGATATACTTTTCGGCTTCCATCTCGTAGGTGGTGATGGGCAGACCGTAGCGGTCGTACTCGGTAAAGGTCTTGGCCTGGCCCGAAGCCACGAGCATACTATCTGAATCGCCGACGTGCTGCGCACTGCTGACGTAGCCCGAGAACGGCACGGCGATCTGGTCTTCGAGCTCGCAGGTGCGCGCCACCTCGTCCACCGTAAAGATGCGCCCAAACGAATGCGTGCCCTTGTTGTAATCGGTCACCACCGCGGCGCCCAGCTGGCCCCAGTCGAACTTGGGATAGCTCTCGGCCGCACCAAAGTTGTTGTCGTACAGCAGCACCTGGTAGCGAGCGGTTGCCGCCGTATCGGAGCTCGGCAGATAGGTCACACTGTGCTGGCCTGCGTTGAGCGAAAAATCGCCTTGGGCCTGCAGCAACTTGTCCTCAAAGCCCGAACCGGCCCAAAAATCGGACAAGCCCACGGAAGGCTGTAGCAAGGTCATTTCCGCAACATATGTCCAGCAAAACGGGTGGTAGCCGATACGGCCACCACCCGTTTGTCTCATATCTAGCCCATAGCAGGCCAGCTACTTCTTAATGCCGTGTCCCAGACGCTTGGCGACCGATGCAACGGCCTCCTCGCTGGCCGGTCCGCAGCTCACGCAGCCATCATGGGCACGCATCTGGCCAGTGACCTCGTCCATCGCGAGCGGCGCCACCTTCTCGAGCTTAAAGCCCTTGCCGGCGCGCATGTTTTCCTTGGCCACGCTGATCATGAGCTTAATGCGGTTGAGCTGGTTGACCTCGGACGCACCGGGATCGTAGTCCACCGCGACAATGTTACTCTCGGGGTGCTGACGGCGCAGCTCCTTGATCACGGCCTTGCCCACCACGTGGTTGGGCAGGCACGCAAAGGGCTGCGTGCAGATGATGTTGGGTGCGCCATGATCGATCAGGTCGAGCATCTCGGCCGTGAGCAGCCAGCCTTCGCCCATGTTGTTGCACACCGAAAGCACCGTACGGGCCTTGTCGGCCATGGTGCCGATGCGCTCGGGCGCCTCAAAGCGGCGGGACTTTTCGAGCATCTCCTCCACCGGCGTGCGCATCCAGTCCACGAGCTTGATGAGCGCCTGCATGCCCGCGCGCGTGGTAGCGGAGCTTCCCAGCTCGTCCTTCTGCAGCTCGGCATTACTCATGGAGTACAGGAAGAAGTCGAGCAGACCCGGCACCACGGCCTCGCAGCCCTCGCGCTCGATCACATCGACCACGTGGTTGTTGGCCGTAGGGTGGAACTTGACCAAGATCTCGCCGACCACGCCCACGCGCGGCTTGGTACCCTCGCCCACAAGCGGCATGGTGTCGAACGCGCGGATGGCCTCGCGGCACAACTTGGTGTAGTTGTGCCTGTTGAACTTAGGCGCCAGCTTGCGGGCGCGCGCCATGTACTCCTCGTAGAGTGCGTTGGCGGCACCGGGCGTGGCCTCGTACGGGCGACAACGATAGAGCATCTGCATCATCACGTCGCCAAAGAGTACCGCGTAGACTGCCTGCTTAAGCAGCGCCGGCGTAATCTTAAAGCCGGGGTTGTCCTCGCCCAGCGCCACGGCCGAAAGCGAGATCACCGGGATCTCGGGGTGGCCGCTCTCGCGCAGGGCCTTGCGGATGAGTGCGATGTAGTTGGTGGCACGGCAGCCGCCGCCGGTCTGGCTGATAACCACGGCCGTCTTGGACAGGTCGTACCGACCGCTCTCGATGGCTTCCATGATCTGGCCCGTCACCAGGATCGACGGATAGCAAATGTCATTGTTCACGTAGCGCAGGCCAGCCTCGACGGCATCGTGGTCGGTCGAGGGCAGCAGCTCCAAGTTGTAGCCGGCACCGCGGAACACCTCTTTGACCAGGTCAAAGTGAATCGGCGCCATCTGCGGGCACAGGATGGTGTAGCCCTCCTCGCGCATCTGCTCGGTAAAGGGCACCTTGGGCCACGCGGTCGAAGCACTCTCGCGCTGAGCCCCAAACGTGTACTTGCGGCTCGCAAACGCGGGAGCATCCGTGGAGGGCGCCACCGGCGCGGCATCGCCCTGCTCGTAGGCCTCGCCCGCAGCCGTGGCCTCGGCCAAGCGCTCGGCCTCTTGGTCCTTGAGCGCGGCCATGAGCGAGCGGATACGGATGCGCGCGGCGCCCAGATTGGACACCTCGTCGATCTTGAGCACGGTGTAGATCTTGCCGCTGGCCTCCAGGATCTCCTGCACCTGGTCGGTGGTCAGAGCGTCCAGGCCGCAGCCGAAAGAGTTGAGCTGGATCAGGTCCAGGTCGTTGCGCATCGTCACAAAACGGGCGACGGCGTACAGGCGGCTGTGGTACATCCACTGGTCGACGACGCGAATCGGACGCTCGGGCTTTACCAGATGCGCAAGCGAATCCTCGGTAAAGACCGCAAAGCCAAAGCTCGAGATAAGTTCGGGCAGGGCGTGGTTGATCTCGGGGTCGTTATGGTAGGGACGACCGGCGAGCACGATGCCGTGACCGCCATGGTCCTCGACCCACTTAAGAGCCTCCTCGCCCATGGTCTGGATATCCTCGTGGAAACGCGCATCGGCCTCAAAAGCAGCGTTGACGGCGGCATCGACCTCGGAGCGCGTGATCTTGGGACCGCGCACGCGACCGCGACCGGCTTGCGCATCGGCCACACGGTCGACGGCGAGCACCTGGTACAGACGGCGCTTAAGCTCGGTCTTATCGTGATACGGCACAAACGGATACAGGAACTCGATGTTCTGTTCGCGAATCTCGTCGATGTTGAGCGCCAGCGCTGTGGGGTAGCTCATGACGATGGGGCAGTTGTAACAGTTGCCAGCCGTCGGATCCTCCTTGCGCTCCCAGCGCACGCACGGCATCCAGATGAAGTCGACATCGCGGTCGATGAGGTTCATCACATGGCCGTGGCTCATCTTTGCCGGGTAGCACACGCTCTCGGACGGCATGGACTCGATGCCCGCCTGGTAGGTCTTTTTGCTCGACTGGTCGGACAGCTGCACGCTAAAGCCCAGGCGCGTAAAGAACGCGTGCCAGAAGGGGTAGTTCTCGTACATGTTGAGTGCGCGCGGGATACCCACGGTGCCACGCGGGGCCTCGTCGGGACTCAGGATCTCGCGGTTAAAGAGCAGCTCGTTTTTCTTTTTGAAGAGGTTGGGGGCCTCGGTCTTCTGCTTTTTGTGGCCGGCGCCCTTCTCGCAGCGGTTGCCGGTGATAAAGCGCCTGCCGCCGCCAAAGTCGTTGACGGTGAGCTGGCAGTTGTTGGAGCAACGGCCGCAGCGGACATGCTTTTGCGTCACGGTGAGGTGCGCGATGTCCTCGGCTGAAAGGATGGTCGAGGTGCCATCGGCGCCGGCGCGATCGCGAGCGAGCAGGGCCGCACCATAGGCTCCCATGCAGCCGGCGATGTCGGGACGCACGGCATGAACGCCGGTGAGCTGCTCAAATGCGCGAAGCGTGGCGTCGGACATAAAGGTGCCGCCCTGGACGATCACCTGGCTGCCGATCTCCTTGGGGTCGCGCAGCTTAATGACCTTGAACAGGGCATTCTTGATGACGGAATAGGACAGGCCGGCCGCGATGTCGCCCACCGTGGCGCCTTCCTTTTGCGCCTGCTTGACGCGCGAGTTCATAAAGACCGTGCAGCGGCTACCCAGGTCGACGGGGGCCTTGGCATGGATAGCGGCATCGGCGAACGCGCGCACGTCCATGTTCATAGAGACGGCGAAGCTCTCGATAAAGCTACCGCAGCCCGACGAGCAGGCCTCGTTGAGCATGATGTGCTCGATAACACCGTCCTTGACGCGCAGGCACTTCATGTCCTGGCCGCCGATGTCCAGGATAAACTCGACGCCGGGCAGGAATGCCTTGGCGCCGCGCAGGTGCGCAACGGTCTCGATCTCGCCGGAGTCGGCCTTGAGCGCCTCGATGAGCAGCGCCTCGCCGTAGCCCGTAGTTGTCACGTGGCCGATGGTGCAGCCAGCGGGGATGTGGTTGTAGAAATCGGCCATGATGACCTTGGCCGTGCCCAGGATGTCACCGTTGTTGTTGCCGTACCAGGTGTGCAACAGCTGGCCGTCCTCGCCCACGAGCGCGGCCTTCATGGTGGTGGAGCCGGCGTCGATACCGATGAACACGCGGCCGGTGTAGCCGTCGAGCTTGCCCTTGGGGACGACCTCGGTGTCGTGGCGAGTCTTGAACTCGGCAAAATCCTCGTCGGTGGCAAAGAGCGGATCCAGACGCTCGACCTCGGCACCCTGTGTGTCACCCAAGGCATCTATAGCCTCGATGAGCTGCGGGAACGTGCTGAGCTTGTTGGACTCATGCGCCATGGCGGCGCCGCTCGCCACAAACAGGTGAGCGTTTTGGGGCACAATGCGGTGCTCCTCGTCCAGGTTGAGCGTGAGGTAGAAGCGGTGGCGCAGCTCGGAGAGGTACTGCAGCGGGCCGCCCAGGAAGGCGACGTTGCCGCGGATGGGACGGCCGCACGCCAGACCCGAGATGGTCTGGGTCACGACGGCTTGGAAGATGGAAGCGGCGACGTCCTCGGGACGGGCGCCTTCGTTGAGCAGCGGCTGCACGTCGGTCTTGGCAAAAACGCCGCAGCGGCTGGCGATGGGATAGATGGTGGTGGCGTTGGCCGCGAGTTCGTTAAGGCCGCTGGCGTCGGTGTGCAACAGAGTGGCCATCTGGTCGATGAAGGCGCCCGTGCCGCCGGCGCAGGTGCCGTTCATGCGCTGCTCGATGCCGTTGTCGAAGTAGATGATCTTGGCGTCCTCGCCGCCCAGCTCGATGGCGACGTCGGTGGCCGGGATGAGGGTCTCGACGGCACGCTTGCTGGCGATGACCTCCTGGACAAACTCCAGGTCGAGCCACTGGGACAGCAGCAGGCCGCCCGAGCCGGTAATGGCGCAGGTCATCTGGGCCGTCGGCAGCACGGTCGCAGCGCCCTCGAACAGGTCGCGGGCACAAGCGCGGACGTCGGTGTGGTGGCGCTGGTACTTGGCGTAGACGATCTGGTTGTCGTCGTTGAGCACGGCGAGCTTGACGGTGGTGGAGCCCACGTCGATGCCCAGGTGCAGGTTGCCACGAGCGTTCTCGGGGTTGAAGATCGCGCCTTCGGGGGCCTGGGCGGCAGTGGCGGCTGCGGGCTCGGCTACGACGGACGTGGCTGCGTCGGCGGCAAGCGTCTCCCCCGCCGCGTTCTTGGCATCGGCAACTGCCTCGGCAACTTTCTCGGCAGCCGCGGTCGCGGCCTTCTGCGCGGCGTCCACCACGGCAGGCGCGGCCTCGCGCGCGGCAGCAACCATACGGTCCTTAATGCCCTCGACGAGTTTGCTCATTTTCTCTCCTCTTAGTTGTTGGACTCGACGGCTGCGGCGGTGTCGGCCGCGTCCTCGAGCTGCAAATTCAATAACTTCATGCCGTATTCCGGCACGTTGATATCGATGGGTTGGCCATACAGATCACCAGGGCGCACAAAAGCGAGCACCGTCATAATGCGCGCCATGGCCTCGGGCGATTCGGTGAGCCCACGCTCAAACCAGCGCTGAATCATGCCGACCTCGGCACTCACGACATAGGTGACGTAGTAGTCAAAGAAGGTGCCCAGCGCCAAGCCCAAAATGCCCGTCTGTGCACGCGGCACCACGGCCTCGCGTGCGGTATCGATGATCTTTTTAATAAAGGCGGGGTCGCCGCTCGGGCCCAGTAGGGCCCCGATAAGGTCGCGATTAGCCGCAAGATAGCGAAGCAGCTCAACCGAACCGGGTGCTGGCTCGAGCTCATCGATGTTGTGATAGAGGTCAGGCAACTGAGCTGCAGTGATGAGCTCAATGCGCTCACGGATCTCGGCCAGCAAGCCATCCTCGATTTGATTGATAAAGTCGGGAATATCGCGGTAGTGCGAATAGAACGTGCGGCGCGTAAGGCCGGCACGCTCGGTGAGCGACGCGACATTAATGCGCGAAAGGTCGCCGCTTTCGGCAAGCTCGCTGGCAAGTGCCTGGCGAAGGGCACGCTGCGAGCGAAGAGACCGGCGATCGCATTTCTCGAGCTGGGACAAGCGTCCTCCTTGTTACTCAGCCTGTGCGCTATTGCACAGTGCGAGTATTATTGCACACCGTGTGCATCAACACGTAAAGGCAATATTTGGAATGTGACGAAGGGACAGCCTCTTTGTCACATCCAGCGACCGCCTAGGTTGTGCCGGTTGTGCCAGGCTTTTAGAGCGGCATTACCGATTGTCCAAAATGTCATTCGTGGGTAGAATAGTGTCGACGGCAGCCCAAGTTCTGGAAAGCTGGGCAGCGCCGTTGCTTGGATTAAGGGGTCAACGCCTTAGCGGCGGCGACCCCTTTTACGTTGCTTCGAACGTTGCTTGAGTGCCTCGGAAAGCCCGACAAGCGCCGTGAAGAGCGAGACCAAAGCGGTCAGAAGTCTCACGAAATCAATCAAATCGGTCATGGGCATCACCTCCCATCGGATGGAGGGCGCTGCCCGGCACATGGAACTGCCGTCAACGATACCGATTCTATCAAAGCGCAGTTAGATATGCGAATGTTTGTTCGTATATAAGAAGATTGGAGCTCGGGCATGGCGAAGGAACAGTTCCTTTGCCATGCCCGAGCTTGTTGCCGGACTGTCACCTACATTTTTCGAGTTATTCGGCCACGCTGCTGGTTCTGTATAACTGCACCGCTGGGATTATCTGAGGGTTTTTGTCCTTATTTGAGTGCATACATGCCCATTTGCACACTTACGTCGCCGAATCAAACACCATTAGAGGTGTGAATGTTCCCGAGACGGCAACTTTAGCCCTTGAACGGCCTCCGGCAGGCCGAATAACTCGAAATTTGTTGGTGGCGAAAGCGTAACAGTCCTATACGCCAAAAGCCGGCATCTCCCATGCGACAAAGGGGCTGTCCCTTTATCACATTATTCGATGACGGTGCGGGAGTTTTGCTTGCGCATGGTGGCGAGCATGTGTTTGGGGACGGCATGAACCATGCAACTGCCGATAGTTGCACTCGCGGCGGCCTTGGCGGCATCGCTGCCGTTTTTGGTCGCGTAGCTGTGACGGAAGCGCTTGAGCATGGCGATATCGTTGCCGCCGTCACCGTAGACCGCAACCTCGTCTTCGGCAATACCGTAGTAGCCCGCCAGCCAGGCCACGCTCTCGCCCTTGTTGCACGCCACGTCCGTGATCTCGAACATCACCGGATCGAACGGCGCGTTGACCACGCGGTCCGATCGCTCGGCCAAATATGCTTTAAGGTCGCGCTCCAGCTCGGGTGAGGTCACGCGACAATTGATCTTGCATACATCGTGACGCAAGATATCGCCGATCGACTGATCGAAATACTGCTCCTCATGATACCCGCCACGTGCACGCATGCCGCGCATCACAATACGCTTGATGGGGCTGTCCTTTTTAAAGCCCGCCTGATGCATCTCGAACGAACCGCTCGAGAACGTGCCATCGGGTGTGGAGCAATCAAAGCAAATGTCCGGGAATGCCTTGAGCAGCTCCTCGGTAACCTGCGGATCGATGGTCCAGGTCTTGAGCACCTCGCCATGGCTGTCGCGCACGATGGACCCATTGGAGCAGCAGGCGTCAAGCGCCAGACCCGTAAAGCCATGCTCGCCGACCGGCAGCGTCGAGCGTCCGGTCGCGGGAACCACATGCAGGCCAGCCTCGGTCAGCTCGCGAATGGCACGGCGGATGGTCCCGTCTGCCTCGTGCAGGGCATTCAGCAGCGTTCCGTCTAAGTCACTCGCAAACATCTTGATCATGGATATGCCTCTCCTTCGTCTGCACGATATTGTAGACGAGAGCGGGCGCGCCCCAAGAGAGACGCGCCCGCTAGGCGAAAGATTGTCCTACACCGCGGCGGGACCGTGTTCGCCGGTACGTATGCGGATAACTTCCTCGACCGGCTCGACCCAGATCTTGCCATCGCCGACGGCACCGGTGCGAGCGGCGTTGCAGATGATGTCGACAATGCCGTCGACATGTTCATCGGCGCAGATGAGGGTGAACTGCACCTTAGGGATCGTGTTGACAAGCAACTCGTTGCCGCGCACGTATTCCTTCCAGCCATGCTGTGCGCCGCAGCCCTGCACCTGGTTGATAGTCATGCCACGAACATCGGCAGCAAACAGCGCGTCTTTAAGAACCTCAAGCTTCTCGGCACGAACGATCGCCGTAATCTTCTTCATAATGAATTCCTCTCAATAATCAACGTATCCCTTTACATGAGACGCGGGTTTTCCAAGTGCCGCAAACTAACCTCAGAAATCAAAAAAGTTCAACTGACTGGTCTTAGCAGGTTTCCCAAGTGCCGCAGATCGGCCTGAAAGAGGAGTGCCGCGTACTTAAGGTACGCAAACGACGATTGAAGGCCGAGGTGCGGTGCTTGGGAAAGCTGCTAATCGAGTCCCGAGAAGGAGGGATACGCGCTCTCGCCGTGTTGACTTGCATCCAAGCCCAGCGCCTCGTCGGCCTCGTCCACGCGCAGGCTGCCATGGAACAGCGCCTTGACCACCGCGGCGATCACCAAATCGAGTACCAGTACAATGACGACCGTCACCACAATGCCCAAGATCTGCGAGATGAGCAGCGACACGTCGCCCGTGTAGAACAGACCGCCCTTACCGGTCCACGAAAGCTCCGGCACGCAGAACAGGCCCGTGAGCACGCCGCCCAAAATTCCGCCGATACCGTGGCAACCAAACGCATCGAGTGCATCGTCGTAGCCAAACTTGGTCTTAAGATGGCTGATAGCCAGGTAGCAGACGGGCGATACGATCAGGCCCATGACCAGCGCTGCCCACGGCTCGACAAAGCCCGCACCCGGCGTGACCACCACAAGGCCCGCAACCAAACCGGTGCTGGCACCCACCAGCGTGGGGCGACCGGTGTGCACGCGCTCGACGGCAAGCCACGAGACCATGCCCGCCGCGCTGGCCGTCACGGTGTTGAGGATGGCGAGTGCCGCCACGGCGTCGGCCTTAAACTCGCTGCCGCCGTTAAAGCCAAACCAGCCAAACCAAAGCAGGCCGGCGCCCAGCGCCACAAACGGCACGTTATGCGGACGGTAGCTCACCATGCCAAAGCCGCGACGACGGCCGAGCATTAAGCAGAGAATCAGGCCCGTCAGACCGGACGAAATGTGCACTACGTCGCCACCGGCAAAGTCGAGCGCGCCGATGATGTCGCCGATAAAGGAGCCATCGCCGCCCCAAACCATGTGGGCAAGCGGCGCATAGACCACAAGCAGCCAAATGCCCAGGAAGGCCGTCATGGCACCAAACTTAACGCGGCCGGCCAGGCTGCCCGTGACGATAGCAGCAGTGATCATGGCAAATGCCATCTGAAAGGCGATGTTGATGATCTGAGGGTAGACGGCACCGTCCGCGGCATTGCCCTCGGCCGCCTGCAGCACCTGACCGAGCACCGGCAGGCACAGCAGCTGGTCAAGGCCTCCAATAAACGGGCTGGAACCGTCGCCGCCGTAGGCCAGCGACCAGCCGGCAACAATCCACAGCACACCAACCAGGCCAATGGCGCCAAAGCACATGAGCATGGTGTTGATGACATTTTTGCGCCTGGACAGGCCGCCATAGAAAAACGCCAGACCCGGTGTCATTAAAAACACGAGCATGGTGCAGATGAGCATAAACGTTGTCGATCCCGTATCGTACATTCGCTCCCCCTTGGTCGCACGAACGTTGTCGGCGCCCATAATGCGGCCGAGGGGCAACTGGTGTAGACCAGATACGGCGTTGTTAAACGCTGCGTTGTCGAATGGAAACGGTGCCGCAATCTTGGAAACGGCGCGACAACGGACGCGAAACGAACGGGAAATACGCAAGCAAGGGAGGCGTGAGCGCGCCCGTCCCGGCTAGCGCCGAAACAGCTCGTGGGCGCGGTCGCGGAGATTAGTTGCTCGAATGACACCTTCGTAGCGATTGATGCGCAAGCGCGGGAAGGCGTTAAAGAAGCGTAGGTCGCGACGACTGAGCGATACACTCGGCACCGGACGGCTCATGCGCTTGCCGGCAAGGCGACGACTGAGCGACGGACGCGGCATGCTCGGCGCGGCGTCGGCCACGCGGCGGGCGGCAAGCGCCAGGCCGCGAGCACCATCCGCGATAAACGTCGGCATCGAAGCCTTCTCACGAAGGGCATCGAGCGCGGCGTCACCCAGCTCGGCCAACCACGCATTAACGGCACGGCTACGGATGTGCGTCTGCGCCACCGAGTCAATCGTCGATTCGGGAATGCGCTCGAGCATTGAGTCCGAGGCATCGGCAAGCGACTCGTTGATGCGGTCGGCAAGGTCGGCCCGGACGCGCTCCAGCTGATCGGACAGGCGGCGCCAGCTCGCCAACGAGCACACCGCGTCGACCATCATCGCGACCGCGACGATAAAGGCGGACAGCCGCACAATCAGCACCGGCAGATGGCCAAGCAGCCCCAGCAATGCCGGCTCCACTAAACGGCAAATACACGACGCACCCAAGCCAAACGCGCAAGCCCAGTACAGACAGATGCGTCCATGCAAGTTAAACGGCAGGTGCGAATAGTCCCAAAAGCGAGCGCCCGTTGTTTTTTCCAACAGCACGCCTACGCTGTACTCAATCACGCTGCATACGAGTGCTGCAGCGACAAACTGGCTCGAGGCATCCGGAATCCCGTGCAACAGCAGCCAGCAGGCAATGCCGCCCGCGCCATAGATTGGGCAGCACGGCCCCAGCAAAAAGCCGCTGTTGGCAAATCGTCCGTGATTGAGCATGGCACATACTGTCGACTCCCATGCCCAACCGCAAAACCCGTAAAAGGCAAACGAGAGCACCAGTGCCGAGAGTGGGCAGGCGGCAAGCGTCGCGCCGCCAAACGCCATATCAATCGCGGTTTCCACCGTCTACCCTCTCCTCTTTTCGCTCGATTCGCCACTCACGTCATCGTCCGCCTCGTCCTTGCGCCGCAGACGACCGGCGACCGTCTCGCGCAGAGCGCACCATTTATCTGCCAGGCATACAATCCAAGCCTCACGACACGTCGGCGGCACTGGCACCAGCGGAAACATATGCCGCACGATAATATTCCGTTCGCGCGGCGTCAGCTCAAAATCTTCCTCCGCACGTGCCAGGGCAAAAAACGGGTGGCGAAAGCCATGCAGCCGATGGCTTGGGTCGGAATCGTGCCAGTCATAGAGAAAGTAATCGTGCAGCAGGGCCCCGCGCAACAACGAAGCACGGTCGACCGAAATGCCGGCACGGCCCAAGCGCTCGGCAAAGGACAGACTTGCCCGCGCCACCGAGGTCACATGTGCATAGACCGTCACGTCGCCATGCTGGATAAACTCGTGCGTCAGGTCCAAGCGGCCCGCCTGGGCCAGCTGGCGGGCGGCATAGTCGACCTCGTGCGCGATTTTCTCGGCACGAACGGTATCGGACATGCTGCCTCCTTCCAGCGACTCACGGCGACAAGCCACGGCCTGTGCACAATCGATAAAAACATCATGGAACACATCAGTATGGCATCGGACAAAACGTTTTGCCCCACCAGTTGGCGAATTACCGCGCCGCCGTCACATATCAAACGCCAAAATGTGCGAGACTGTCTTGTGCAATTGTGCCGGCCGAGGGAGTGCCGGCGCACGATTCGCATGGAGTAACCCACAACGATGCTGCTTACGCAAACGACAACGCCCGAGGACGTCAAGGCTCTCGACCGCGCCGAGCTTCCGCTGCTCTGCGGCGAGATCCGTCAGGCAATCCTCGAAAGCTCCGCCGCCGTCGGCGGGCACGTTGCCCCCAACCTGGGCGTCGTTGAGCTTACGGTTGCGCTTCATCGCGTGTTTAACTCCCCTATCGACAAGATTGTCTTTGACGTTTCGCACCAGACCTACGCCCACAAGGCGCTGACGGGGCGCGCGTACACCTATATCGACCCGGAGCGCTTTGGCGAGGCCTCTGGCTTTGCTAATCCCGACGAGTCCGAGCACGACCTGTTCGCCATGGGCCACACCTCGACCTCGGTGAGCCTGGGCTGCGGCCTGGCGCACGCTCGTGACCTGGCGGGCGATGCGTACAACGTCATCACCATCATTGGCGACGGATCGCTTTCGGGCGGCCTGGCGTTTGAGGGCTTTAACAATGCCGCCGAACTCGATAGCAACCTGATCATCATCGTCAACGATAACGACCAGTCCATTGCCGAGAACCATGGCGGCCTGTATCGCAATCTGGCCGAGCTGCGCGCCAGCAACGGCACCTGTGAGCGCAACGTTTTCAGCGCGATAGGGCTCGACTACCGCTATCTGGACGCCGGTAACGACGTGTTGGCCCTCGTCGACGCGCTGCAGGAACTGCGCGATATCGATCACCCCATCGTGCTGCACGTCTCCACCGCCAAGGGCAAGGGCTTTGAGCCGGCCCAGAGCGACCCCGAACACTGGCATCACGTGGGTCCGTTTGACATGGCAACTGGACGCAAGCTCTGCCCGGGCCATCCGAGCGAGCCTGCGCCGCGCACCTATGCCGACATTACGGGCGAGGCGCTCAGCGCTGCCATCAAGCGCGATCCGCAGGTCGTGGGCATCACGGCCGCCACACCCTACATCATGGGCTTTACGCCCGAGCTTCGCGCTGCCGCCGGCAAACAGTTCGTCGATGTGGGCATTGCCGAGGAACACGCCGTGACCTTTGCCACCGCGCTTGCGCGCTCGGGCGCCAAGCCAGTCTTTGGTGTGTACGGTACGTTTTTGCAGCGCGCCTACGACGAGCTGTGGCACGACCTGTGCCTTAACGACGCCCCCGCAACCATTTTGGTGTTTGGTGCATCAATCTTTGGCACCACGTCCGAGACGCACCTCTCGTTCTTTGATATTTCCATGCTGGGCGGTCTTCCCAACATGCACTACTTGGCGCCGGCCTGCATGGAGGAATATCTGTCCATGCTGAGCTGGTCGCTCGACCACCGCGAGCATCCCGTGGCGATCCGCGTACCGGGCATCGGCCTGGTAAGCCGTCCCGATCTGGCGCCCGCCGAGGGCACCGATTACGGCGTCGCGCGCTACAACGTCGTACGTCAGGGCCGCGATGTGGCCGTGCTTGCGCTTGGTGATTTCTTTGAGCTGGGCGAGCGCGTGGCAAACCGTCTGACTGCCGAGTACGGCATCGAGGCCACGCTCGTCAACCCGCGCTTTGCAACCGAGCTCGACCGCGAGTTCCTCGACAGTCTTGCCGCCGAGCATCGCGTCGTCGTCACCCTCGAGGACGGCATCTTGGACGGCGGCTGGGGCGAGCGCGTGGCATGCTATCTGGCATGCACGCCGTTGCGCACGCGCACCTTTGGCATCGCCAAGGGCTTTCCCGACCGCTACGATCCCAACGAACTGCTCGCGCAGAACGGCATGACGGTCGAGAACATGGCCGCCGAAGCCGTAAGACTGCTCAACGAGTAAGAAAACCTCCGCAAGGGAAGCGCCCCCTGCGGAGGTTTTTATTTTCGCGGCGCGATTATCTCGATCCGTAACATCTATGGCCCGAATTCTCGTCTAACTGTTACAGATCGAGACAAGACGTCTTAGTCCCCGACCTTTGTCTCAATCTGTAACAGATAGAGACCTTTTGCCCGTCCAGATGTTACAGATCGAGACATTCGAATTCCCCTGAAGAGAAAATCTCGATCTGTAACAGGTAGAACCCATTTCCTCGTCTAACTGTTACAGATTGAGACAAAGCAGCAAGACATGCCGCCGCACCGACCATGCCGTCTGCAAAGCGCTATCTCAGCTGTAATAAGCGACGTTTGCCCAGATAAAACCTGCCAAAATAAACCTGTCCCTTTTTGGTAGGTAGAATTACCCATAAGGTAAGTATGTTTCTGAGTTATTTCGTGTTGACCCATTTGAGCGCGATAGGGTATAACTCTACTCAACCGCTAGGGATTTTATTGAGAAAGGTGTTCTACCATGAGCAAGAACCTCTCCCAGCAGGTCGTTCTCGACCGCCGCGGCTTCGTTGCCGCCACCTTCGCAACCGTCGCCGGCCTTGGTCTTGCCGGCTGCTCCGACACCAGCGCCGAGGCCGACAAGGGTTCCGCCGCCGGCTCCTCCAAGAGCTCCGAGGATACCGAAGCTTCCACCACGCTCGATGCCAAGGCATTCGACAAGCTCGTCAACGACGGCCCTAAGGCCGATAACGACGCCATCGCCGCCAGCACCTGGGCGACCGCCGTCAAGGACGCCGGCGTCTTTAAGATCGGTGGCGTTCAGACCTCCACGCTCTTCTCCCTCCTCAACGAGAAGGACGGTCAGACCCGCGGCTTCGACGCCGGCATCGCACAGCTCCTGTCCAACTACATTCTGGGCGAGAACAAGGTCGAGATCACCCAGGTGACCTCGGACACGCGCGAGTCCGTCCTGCAGAACAGCCAGGTCGACGCCGTCTTTGCCACCTACACCATCACTGACGAGCGCAAGAAGCTCGTCTCCTTTGCCGGCCCCTACTACTACACCCAGCAGGCTATCCTGGTGCTCGCCGATAACGACGACATCAAGAGCGTCGACGACCTGGCCGACAAGAACGTCGCCGTCCAGTCCGGCTCCAACGGCCCCGCCATCCTGGAGGAGTTCGCTCCCAAGGCCAGCCAACAGGAGTTCAAGACCGACGAGGAGGCCCGCCAGGCACTCCAGCAGGGCCGCGTTGACGCCTACGTCATCGATAACAACATGCAGCAGAGCGCCCTGGTCCGCGAGCCCGGTAAGTACAAGATCGCCGGCAAGCCCTTCGGCAGCAAGGAGCCCTACGGCATCGGCCTGCCGCTCGATTCCGACGGCGTCGCCTTTGTCAACGACTTCCTTAAGAAGATCGAGGACGACGGTACCTGGACCGAGCTGTGGCAGATCTGCATCGGCGACCGTACGGGCGACACCAATGTTCCCGAGCTGCCCGAGATCGGCGCCTAGGCAGCGAGCCTGGTAACGGCCGCAACGAAACCATATGGAAACGCATGATGCGCTTTATTGCGGTAAACTGTTTCCTCACTGAGTTGTCGGGGCTTCCGTACACACGGGAGCCCCTTTCCTTATCGGCAGGAGGTCCGCATGAGTCTCTCCGAGCTCTGGTCGCTCTATGGCCAGAACTATATCGACGCGCTGCTAGCAACCTGGGGCATGACGCTTGAGTCGTTTGCCATCGCCATGGTGCTGGCCGTCGCCGTCACCGTGATGCGTGTGTCGCCGCTCAAGCCGCTGCGCGTCTTTGGCGACCTGTATGTCCAGGTCTTCCGCAACATCCCCGGCATCGCGCTGCTTATCATCGTCGTCTATGCGCTTCCGCCGCTCAAGGTCGTCCTGCCCTACCGCACCTGCGTTATCGTCGCCACGGTCCTTTTGGGCTCGGCCTTTGGTTCCGAGAACTTTATGAGCGGCATCAACACCGTCGGCGTCGGCCAGGTGGAAGCCGCCCGTTCGCTCGGCATGAGCTTCAGCCGTATCCTCGCCAAGATCGTGATTCCACAGGCACTGCGCTCAAGCGTGCTGCCCATGACCAACCTCTTTATCGCCGTCATGCTCACCACCGCGCTCGGTAGCCAGGTGCCGCTTAAACCGCAGGAGCTCACCGGCGTGGTGAGCTACATCAACACGCGCTCGCTCGGCGGCGTCGTCGCGTTCTTTATCTCGGCACTCGGCTACCTGGGCACGGCCTTTGTGGTGAGCCACATTGGCAACTACATCGATAAGAAGGTGAGGATCCTCCGATGAGCAAGCACTCCACCTCCGCGCTTACCATGCGCGATGCGCTCTACGAGGCTCCCGGCCCCAAGATGCTCGCCAAGATTCGCATCGGCACCGCCATCTCACTCGTCGCCGTGGCCGCGCTCGTCGCCCTGGTGCTGCAGCGCTTTTATGTGACCGGCCAGCTTTCGGTCCACTATTGGTATTTCTTTACGCACCTCACTACCTGGAAGTTCTTGCTTGCCGGCTTTGAGGGCACCGTCAAGGTCTCACTCACCGCTGGCGCCATCGCGCTGGTGCTGGGCTTAGCCCTTATGCTCGGCCGTACCAGCGACATTAAGCCGCTGCAGCTGGTCTGCCGCGTGCTCACCGATTTCTTCCGTGGCGTACCGAGCCTGCTGTTCATCTACTTCTTCTTTTTGGTGCTGCCCCAGTACAAAATTGCGCTGCCGTCGTTTTGGATGCTCACGCTTCCCGTCGCGCTCGCTGCCGCCGGCGTGCTGGCCGAGATCTTCCGCGCCGGCGTCAACGCCGTGCCGCGCGGCCAGGTCGAGGCGGCCCAGGCACTCGGTCTCTCCAAGGCTAAAATCACCTTTAAAATCGTGTTGCCGCAGGCTATTCGGTTCATCATTCCGTCGTTGATTTCGCAGCTTGTGGTCGTAGTCAAAGACACCACCGTCGCCTATGTGGTGAGCTACCCCGACCTCATGCAAAATGCCCGTGTGCTCATTACCAACTACGACGCCCTCGTGTCGGTCTACCTGGTAATCGCGGTCATCTACATCCTCATCAACGTCGCGATCAACAAGGCCGCCATCTACGTTTCGCACAAGACCGGCGCGACCATCATCCGCTAACGCTTTACCATTTCGAGTCATAAGGAGCCGAGCACCATGGCACAGAGCACCTCTTCCACCGGCAATCAGCCGCTGATCGAGCTCAGACACGTCGATAAGCACTATGGCGATCTGCACGTCCTCAACGACATCAATCTCTCGGTCGACCGCGACGAGATCGTCGTGGTGATCGGACCCTCGGGCTCGGGCAAGTCGACCATGTGCCGCACCATCAACCGTCTGGAAACCATCGACTCGGGCGAGATCCTCATCGAGGGCGAGCCCCTGCCGCAGGAAGGCAAGAACCTTGCCCGCATGCGTGCCGAACTGGGCATGGTGTTTCAGCAGTTCAACCTGTTCGCACATATGACCGTACTGCAGAACGTCATGCTGGGGCCGGTCGATGTGCTGGGCGTGTCCAAGGAGGAAGCTCGTGAGCGCGCCATGGACCTGCTGAGCCGCGTGGGCGTGGCCGAGCAGGCCGATAAGGTGCCCGCGCAGCTCTCGGGCGGCCAGCAGCAGCGCGTAGCCATCGCCCGCTCGCTTGCCATGCAACCCAAGGCCATGCTCTTTGACGAGCCCACGAGCGCCCTTGACCCCGAGATGATCAACGAGGTGCTCGAGGTCATGGTCCGTCTGGCCCAGAAGGGCATGACGATGATCGTCATCACGCACGAGATGAACTTCGCCCGCCGTGTGGCCGATCGCGTTGTCTTTATGGCCGACGGCCAGATCGTAGAAACCGGCACGCCTGACGAGTTCTTCGACCATCCCCAGACCAAGCGCGCCCAGGACTTCCTCAACTCCATTAAGGGCCACTAACCCAATTGCCACGCGGGCAAATTCATCAGTAACGTTTGCTCCGCGCCACCCCTGTGCCATGTCCACCCGGATTCGAAAGCTACGCCCATGATCGGAACCCGCACCTCATCGTCCTACACTCCGCACGTCGACGTCGATCCCGCCGACCGTCCGCTCATCCTGGTCGCACCACGCTGGGAAGAAGCGAAACCCTATTTGAGCGAGACGCTCTCCCCCAACGAGGAAATCGCAAGTGTCTTTGTCGATGCCATCCTTACCGCCGGCGGCCTACCGCTGCAGATGTCCATCACCGAGGACATTGAGGTTATCCGTCATTACGTCGATATCGCCGACGGCATCGCCATTCCCGGCGGCCCGGACGTCAACCCCAAGCGCTGGGGCGATGATCGACCCTACGACCCCACCCTCTGCTGCGAGATCCGCGATAGTTTTGAGTTTAAGCTGGTCGACGAGGTACTCCGCGCCAAGAAGCCGCTCTTTACCACCTGCCGCGGCACGCAGCTGCTCAACGTCGCCACTGGCGGCACCCTGTGCATGGACGTGCCGAGCCTGGGTGCGCGCGAGGGCCGCACGCAGTGGCGCCACACCCACGTGCTCAACGACCCCGTGCATCCCGTCGAGGTCGTGCCGGGCTCGCTGCTGGAACGCGCGGTTGGCGGGCACAGGCTAATCCAGACCAACTCCGCACACCACTGCTGCGTCGACCGTCTGGGTAAAAGCACACGCTTGGTCGCCAAGGCAACCGACGGCGTTCCTGAGTGCATCGAGGTCGAAGGCCAGCCATTCTGTCTAGGCGTGCAATGGCACCCTGAGTACACATGGAAGACGCTCGAGACCGACTTTAACCTGTGGAAGTCGTTTGTCGAGGCAGCGGCCAAGGTAAAGCAGGCGCGCTAGCTCGCGAACCACAAAACAGATAAGGGCGCCCCGCCGGCCACATGGTCCGGCGGGGCGCCCTTTCACCTATATGTGGCCGGCAAGCAGCCCAAGGCTCGTAAGCTCTTATTCAGCCGCCTCGCGCAGAGCCGACATCGTAGCCGCATATTGCTGCTGCAGCGCATGCATCCCCTCGCGGGCGCCGTCAACGGCATCGGCGCCGCGCAGCGCCTCGGTCACCACGACCGCCGGCTCGTACAGATTATCAAATCCCAGGTTCTGGCTCACGCCCTTGAGCGTGTGCGCTGCCATAAACGCACCTTCGGCGTCTCCTGCCGCCATGGCGGCCTCCAGCTTGTCCATGCTCTCGTCATCCAAAAACTTGAGGGCAAAGCGGGCAAGCATTTCCTCGCCCATCAGCCGAGCGCACGCGTCATCATAATTAGCGCCGATCTTCTCATACGCCTCACGCATGGAAATCATGGATTAAAACTCCTTTGGTCAAACTAAATCGTGGGAAACGCGACAACGTCGGCGGGGCGTGCCAACGTCTCGGCAATACGGTCTTGCACCTCGAGCAGGCAGTCGAGCAACAGCGGGTTAAAGGTGCCGCACTTACCGTCCAGGATCATCTGGATCGCCTCCTTGTGCGGGATAGCGTCCTTGTACACACGCACGCTCGTCAGCGCATCATACACGTCAGCCACCGAAACCACCTGTGCGGCAATGGGAATTTCGTCGCCCTTAAGGCCATCGGGATAACCCCTGCCGTCCCAGCGCTCGTGATGCCAACGCGCAATCTGGTACGCATATTCCATAAGCGCATTGCCGACGTGATGACGGCCCAGCTCAAGCAACATGTCGGCACCGATCGTGGTATGCGTCTTCATAATCTCGAACTCCTCAGGCGTAAGGCGTCCGGGTTTATTGAGGATCGCATCGTCAATCGACATCTTGCCAATATCGTGCAGCGCCGAAGCCAGGGCAATCGTGGAGCGTTCCTCATTGTCGAGGGAGATAGTGTCGCTACGCCGGACCAGACAGTCAAGCAGCAGCTCGGTCAGCTTTTCGATATTCGTAACGTGCCTGCCGCTCTCGCCATTGCGAAGCTCCATGACGCCGGCCATGATGTCGATGAGCATGCGACTGTTCTTGACACGCTCGTTGTACTGCTGGGACAGCAGGCTCGTCAGGCGGCGCTGTCTGGCGTATAGGCGGATGGTGTTGCTTACACGGCGGCGTACGACACGGGAGTCAAATGGACGGCTGATATAGTCCGAGGCGCCCAGCTCGTACGCGCGCAGAACCATATCATCGGAATCTTCGCTCGAGATCATGATGACAGGCAGATTGTCGATACCCGATCGGCGCGACAGATCGGCCAGCACCTCAACGCCGCTTATGCCCGGCATCACAATATCCAGCAGCACAAGCGACAACTTATCGCCATAGCGGTCGACCATGTCGAGCGCCGTACGACCGTTGTCGGCCTCGAGGATGCAATACTCGTCCTTGAGCATCTCGTTGAGAATGGCTCGGTTCATCTCGGAGTCATCGATAATAAGCACCAAAGGCTTTTCGCTTTGGAAGGCCTCGATGGAATCGGAATCGGTCACGACCGTACCGGCTTTTGCCTTAGCGCGGCTCAGTAACTGGACAGCGCGGCCAACGCCCTCGTCGACCGTCTCGCCATGAATGCGAGCGCCACCAACACATGCCGTCAAGCTCACGTACTCATGGCCCGGAATAACCGTGGAATGAACGGCATCGCATACCTGATGCAGGCGACGGGTAAAGTCATCGGAGGGAATATCGGGCATGACGACCACAAACTTGTCGCAGCCATAGCGCACAAGCTCGTCAGTCGAACGAATACCGCTGCGTATGGCTGTCGCCACGGCACCGAGCGCAAGGTCGCCGGCATGGCGGCCACACGTATCGTTGAAGACCCTAAAATCATCGAGGTCGATCATCGCAACGCCGGCATTCATGCGGGCGTTGCGGAGCTTTCCCTCGTAATATCGACGATTGTGCACGCTCGTCAGCACGTCGGTGTAGACAAGGTCCTCTTCTGCAGCCTCTTGCTCATCGACCGGACGTACCATCAGCAAGACGTGAGGCTCGCCCTCGACCTTCAGAGGGCGCAGGCGAGCGCGGTACTCAACACCATCGTTGAGCAGTTGCTCCGACACCTCATCTGAGTCTGCCAAGGCCTCAAGACTTGACTGACGCAGACAAGGGCAGCGATCGCCGGCGAGCAAGCAGTTAGGCTCGCTCTTAATCTGATCGGCCGACAGCAAACGCACCACGGGGTAGGTCTTCGCGACACGGGCGACCTCGGCGGCAGCCTCCTCGTCGGTTAGATTGACCTCGTGATTATTGAGCATATGGGGCCCTTTCTATCGTTACGCACGGCAACAGTGCATATCAATTGGTACAAGGGTAACATCTAACAGCTGAAGGCAAACGCGCGATTATCGTTGCATTTTTATGACCTGCCAAACGGCGGTAATGGAGCCGCAGGCGCGCGGTTATGGGCGCATTCGTTAACAATGACGAAACGCTAACAGCCCCTCTCCCCGCAGGTCATCGGGCGTGCTAACGCTCCAAGACATCGCGAACGGCGTTTGCCGCCGTAACGGGGCGATCGCGCAGACCGTTATGCGCGCCGGGAACCATTACGAGTGGACAGCCCAAAAGCTCAGCCGCCACCCTCGTACCAGCCTCGCGGGGCGTGCCGACCGAAAGCTCGCCCAAAAACACGGCCGACACCGCCTTTGACGCGCGGGCGCGCTCCCAGTCGGGAGCATATGTCATATTTGTTCCATATTCGTTCGCCATAAAGCAACGACCATTGCGCAGGGCATGTTTGACTTCCGCTTCGGTCGTCCCAGGAGCCTCGGGGTCCAAGTCGCCGAGGGCTCCCAAGAAAAGCCGGAGCGCCCTTGAAACCTTTCCAGCCGCAATCATATCGAGCAAAACCGGAGCTGCGCCCATGCCGACGCCTTCGGCCGACACAGCCGGCTCATGCAGAATCGCACGGGCGACGAGATGGGGTTCGGTGCGAAGAAGCTCCAGCGCCACCAACGTACCGGCGCTATGCGCAAGCACATTTGCCGGAGCGCCAACGTGTTCGATCACGGCTTGCAGGTCGGCGGCCTGAGCGGCAAGATCATAGCTGCCGTCTGCCGCATCGCTGCTGCCACCGCAGCCGCGGCGGTCGTAGGCAATTACGCGGTAGTTGCGGCTGAGCTCACAAGCGATACCGTCGAAAAATGTGCCGTCGACACAAGCGCCGTGCACGCACACCAAGGCAGGAGCATCAGGCGACACATCCGGGCCGGCATATTCGCGACAGGCAATCGTGGTGCCCGCATTCTCGACCGTAAAATCCATGTTGTGCCCCCATCATCAATGCTCATCCAGTTGCACGTCGGTGCGGTTGGATAGACCCGCATTGCCTTACGCCTTGTTAACAGATTAACTGTACCCGACCCGAGGCTTTTCATGGCACGGCAGAATGAGCGACGTGAAAAAACGAAACTTGTAAAGCAAGAGCCCGCACCTTGCTTTGGAGCCGATGCTATGCTTAGGCACAATTGTCTTGAGGAGCATATGCCTATGTCTACGTTTTTGAATGCCAGCCCCATCTTTGGGCCCGTTCGCAGCCGTCGCCTTGGTCTCTCGCTCGGCGTCAACATGATGCCGGCCAGCGGCAAAATCTGCACGTTCGACTGCATTTACTGCGAAAACGGCCTCAACGCCGAGCGCCCCTGCCATGAGCCGCATAACACAGCTGCCGTGGTACTCGACGCGCTCGAGGCAAAGCTGCGCGAGATGGCAGCCGAGGGCGAGCTCCCCGATGTGATCACCTTCGCAGGCAACGGCGAGCCCACCGCCGCACCGGAGTTTCCGCAGGCCATCGCCGGCGCCGTCGCGCTGCGCGACGAGCTTGCCCCAAACTCCAAGATCGCCGTACTCTCCAACGGCACGCGCGCCGACCGCCCCGAGGTGCACGACGCGCTCATGATGGTCGATGACAACATTCTTAAGCTCGATACCGTCGACCCGGCGTTTATCCAGCTGCTCGACCAGCCTGTTGGCCCCTACGACGTCGAGCACCAGATCGAGACGTTCGCAAGCTTTGACGGTCACGTTATTATCCAGACGATCTATTTGACCGGTGAGTATCAGGGCAAGCCCATCGACAACACCGGCGAGGAGTACGTTGTCCCCTGGCTCGCGGCGCTTGAGCGCATTCGCCCACAAGAAGCGACCATCTACACGGTGGCGCGCGAGACGCCGGTCACCGGCCTTGCCAAAGCAGCGCCCGAGGCGCTCGACGCCATTGCCGCGCGCGTACGCGCCCTCGGCATTCCCTGCCAGGTGAGCTACTAGCAAAACCACGCAGCAGCTAGTGCCCGCCATCCCGCTCCATCAGCTGCGGTGATATAGTTCCTGTTTATGCTGTTAAACCGCTTAAATCGGAACTATATCACCGCAACTTTTATGGACGCGTGGGTGGGCTATACTAGCTGCGAATGAAAGGAAGTTAGCCATGTTTGACAATGGACCCGTACCTGGCCGCAACGACGCTTGCTGGTGCGGCAGCGGCAAAAAATATAAGAAATGTCATAGCGCCTTTGATGAGCGCCTCGAGCGCCTGTGGGAAGAGGGCTGGGAGGTCCTGCCCCGCACGCTCTACAAGACGCCCGCCGATATCGAGGGCATCAAGCGCTCGGCCGCCATCAACGTGGGCGTGCTCGACTACGTAGGTGAGCACATCGCCGCAGGCATGACCACCAACCAGATCGACCAGATGATCTACGACTACACCGTCGAGCACGGCGGCACGCCGGCAGACCTCAACTACGAGGGCTACCCCAAGAGCGTATGCACCTCGATCAACGACGTCGTCTGCCACGGTATCCCCTGCGATACGGATGTGCTGCACGAGGGCGACATCATCAACGTGGACTGCTCCACGATTTTGGACGGCTACTTTAGCGACTCGAGCCGCATGTTCTGCATCGGCGAGGTCTCTGCCGAGCGCCAGCGCCTGGTCGACGTCACCCGCGCCAGCGTGGAGGCGGGCCTGGCGGCCGTCAAGCCATGGCTGCCGCTGTCCGTTATGGCCGAGGCCGTGCAAAAGACCGTCGAGGACGCCGGCTTTAGCGTGGTGCGCGAGTACGGCGGACACGGCATTGGCAAGGAGTTCCACGAGGACCCGTTTGTGGGCTTTACCACCGAGGCACCCGATGTGGACACCATCATGGCCCCGGGCATGGTCTTTACCATCGAGCCCATGGTCAACGCCGGGGCGCCCGATATCAAGATTAGCAAGGGCGACGGCTGGTGTGTGCGCACCAAGGACGGCAGCGATTCGGCCCAGTGCGAGGTACAGCTCGTGGTGACCGAGGACGGCTACGAGCTGCTGAGCTGGTAGCCGTGGATGCGCCGGGCTTCGCGATGGATATGTTAACCATTGCGAAGCCCGGCGTTTTTATAGCGTTTTGCCTGATAAAACCTGCCAAAATAAACCTGTCCCTTTTTGGCAGATCGAGCGGAGAGGACTGCTAGTGAACATCCTGGTTTTGCTGCCCGTCAACGACCGCCATCGCGCAATTCTTGAGTCGAGCGCTCCGGGCGAGGACTTTATCTACACGAGCGCCGACGCCATCACGTGCGAGCAGGTCGCCAACGCCGACGTGATCTTGGGCAACATAGACCCTGCCCTGCTTACCGCATGCAAGCACCTCCAGCTGCTGCAACTGCAGACCGCGGGCTATGACGATTACTTGGCCGCCGGCACCGTGCCAGCCGACGCTAAGCTTTCCTGCTCGGTGGGCGCCTACGGCCAGGCCGTAAGCGAGCACATGTTTGCCATGGTGCTGTCTATGATGAAGCGCCTGCCCGGCTACCAGGACTTGCAGCGCGAGCATCGCTGGGAGGATTTGGGGCCGGTCACCTCGCTCAAAAACGCCAATGTGCTGGTGCTGGGCGCGGGCGACATTGGCGGCCACTTTGCCACGCTCTGCCGCAACATGGGTGCGCACGTCCGCGGCATCAAGCGCCACCCGCTCGTCTACCCCATTGTATTTGAGGACATGGACGGCATGGACGCACTGTCCGAGCGCCTGGCCGAGGCTGACATCGTCGCATCCTTTATGCCCAGCACGCCCGAGACCCGCGGCCTGGCGAACGCCGAGTTCTTCGCCGCGATGAAGCCGGACGCCTTCTTTGCCAACGGCGGCCGCGGCGATCTTGTGGTTGCCGACGATCTGGTTGCCGCTCTGGAGTCGGGGCATCTCGCCGGCGCCGCGGTCGACGTCACCGACCCCGAGCCGCTGCCCGCCACAAGCCCCCTGTGGGATGCGCCCAACATGCTCATCACGCCGCACGTCTCCGGTTGGTTCCACTTGGAGGCTACGCTCAACAATGTGGTCGACATCGCAGCGGAAAACCTGCGTCACCTGCAGGCCGGCGAGACCCTGCGCTGCTGGATCGAGCATTAGGGTTCCGCCGTTCTAACGAACGGCGGACCGGTCGACGCTGCGCGCCGCCCAGAGCGACAATTTGTCATTCAAAAGGCAAGGCATGACCAGAAGGTCAATGCCTCGCCTTTTTCATGCCAACTTGTTCGCTCTGGACGTCGCTCGCTGACGCTTGCTCAACCTGCGGTGTCTTAACAATTCTGTCCAGCTGTTGGCATTGCGACATTTGCCCAGATAAAACCTGCCAAAGTCAACCTGTCCCTTTTTGGTAGGCTTTAGAGCTCTACGCTTTCGGCGCCGTTGATGGTTAGGTTTCGCTCGTAGAAAGCCGTGAGGGCGCGGATGGCGTACATCACGTCGCGCACGCCGCCGGTCTCGTAGCTTGAGTGCATGGCCAGCTGCGGCAGGCCCACGTCCACGGCATGCATGCTCGCCTGCATATTGGACAGGTTGCCGAGCGTGGAGCCGCCGGCCATATCGCTCTTGTTGGCGAAGGCCTGCGTGGGCACGTCGGCGTCATCGCAGATGGCCTGGAACACCGCGCGGCTAAAGGCATCGGTGCAGTAGTGCTGGTTGGCGGCTTCCTTGATGACAATACCGCCGTTGAGCACGACCTGGTTGCGGGCATCGCACTTCTCGGCGTGGTTGGGGTGCACGGCATGCGCGTTGTCGCAGCTCACAAGCATCGATGCGGCAAGGGCGCGATGATACGACTCGTCGTCAAAGCCCAGCGATCCGTTAATGCGGCGCAGCGCGTCGGCCAAGAACGTCGACATGGCGCCCTGCTTGGTCTCGGAACCAACCTCCTCGTTATCAAAGCAGCAGAAGACCGAGATATCGCGCGCGTTCTCGGCACCCAAAAATGCCTGCAGCGAGGTATAGGCGCAGGCCAGGTCGTCGAGTTTGGGCGTCGAGATAAACTCGTCGGCCCAGCCCCAAATGCGCGCATCCTGACGATTGACCAGGAACAGGTCGCGACCCAGGATCTGCTCGGGCTCAACGTCCAGTTCGTCGGCAATCAGAGCATCAAAGTCGCCCTGCTTAAGCTCGCCGGCGCTGATGAGCGGGCACAGGTCAACGGCTCGGTTGGGAGCAAAGCCCTCGTTAACGCCGCGGTTCATGTGGATGGCAAGGCTCGGGATAATAGCGACCTCGCGCTCGGTGGCAAGCAGGCGGCTCTCAATACGGTCGCCCTCGCGTACCAGCACGCGGCCCGCGAGTGCCAGCGGACGGTCGAACCAGGTGTAGTCGATCATGCCGCCGTAAGCCTCGGTGTTCAGGCGCAGTGTCTCGCCTGCGCCGTCGAGCTCGGGCACGGCCTTGACCTTAAACGTCGGTGAATCGCTATGCGACGCCGTGAGCTGAAAATGATAGTCACCGGCAACGCCGTCCTCGCCCCACGTCGCGGCCAGGTCCTCGCCCACCTTAAAGGCAATAACGCTCGAGGTATTGCGCTGCGTGTAATAACGCCCGCCCGGTTCGATGTCCCACGCCGCATTCTCGGGCAGGTAGGTAAAGCCCGCCTCGTCGAGCTCGGCCATAATGGTCGCTGCCGTATGGAACATGCTGGGGCATGCCTCGATAAAGTCGACAAGGTCGTTGGCAGCCTCGATATCATCGGCCGTCACGTGCGCGCGCTCGGGCGTTTCCTGATCCGTCATGCTCTCCCCTTTCGCTGGGTTGATGGTCCCCTCCAGCATACCCCGCCACGCCAGCGCCGCACTCTTCATTCCATGTTTAATCCCGCGCCGCTCACCAAGTTGAGCCATCATGCCCGCGCTCCTTTTGCGACAATTACGCTAACAGGACGAGAGGAGCCGTCATGAAGCCACGTAACATTGCCATCGCCTGCGGTGTCGCGGGAGTCGCCGTCGGCCTTGCCGCTGCCACCGGTATCGTTTATCACAAGCAAATCAAGTCCGCCGCGTCGCTCAAACGCTTGACCGGCTACGCGGATGGCTATGACCTGTACGCAATCGACATCGCCTACGACTACGATCTTGATCGCATCATCGCCGCTGGCGTGCGCGACGACCAGGCCTACATCGATGCCGTGGTGGCGCAGGTGCTGCCCGGTGTGCCGGCACATGTCCAGGCGCCCCAGTTTGCCTGCAGCGCTTTTGTCGCCGTAGATGCCGAAGGCCGCGTGCGCACCGGTCGCAATTACGACTTTAAGGACGACACCTCGGCGCTGCTGGTGCGCAATCATCCACGCGGCGGCTATGCCTCCATCGGGTTTGCCGCCCTTAACAACCTGGGCGATAACACTCCGCTTGACTCCGTCGCCGGACGTGCCGCCGCACTCATGGGCCCATTTGCCCAGCTCGACGGTGTTAACGAATGCGGCGTGTCCATTGCCGTACTCACTCTGGATTCCAAGCCCTGTGACCAGGACACGCAACGCCCCGTCATCAATACCTCGCTCGCCATCCGTCTGGTGCTCGACCGTGCCGCCACCACGCAGGAGGCCGTCGACCTGCTTTCTGCCTACGACATGCACGCCATGGCCGGACGCGACTACCACTTCTTTATCAACGACGCCGCCGGTGACGCGCGCGTAGTAGAGTGGGATCCGCACGATCCGGACCGCGCTTTCAAAGCGACTCCTGTACGCCAGGTTACGAACTTCTATGCCTGCTATGGCGACGAAGTGCTGCCCAATCAAAAGAATGGCGAGCTGGGCCATGGTAAAGAGCGCGCCGTCGCAATCGCCGATGTCCTCGACGCCCATGCCGGCGCCCAAGACGAGGCAGTCGCTTGGAAGGCCCTGCGCGCCGCAGCGCAAGAGCCCAACCCGGAAGACATCACCAGCAACACGCAGTGGTCGGTCGTCTTTGACAACACCGAGCCCGCCGCCGCCATCACGCTGCGCCGCCACTGGGGCGACGTCGACGCCTTCGCACTGTAAGGAGCTGGCACCGTCGTCCTTACGCTCGCCTAACGTTGCTTACATTTCCATACATTTGAGCTAACACGTTTTACCCCCGCATCAACAGTGTGCGGGGGTAAACTTATGCGCATGTTATAACTTGCCCGGAAGGATTCACCATGCTTAGGATCGGTCTTCTTACTAGTGGCGGCGACTGCCAGGCGCTCAACGCCACCATGCGCGGCATCGTCAAAACGCTTATGACCAATAGCGAAGAGCCTATCGAGATCTATGGCTTTGAGGACGGCTACCAGGGCCTTATCTACAGCAGGTTCCGCGTCATGACGCCCGCCGATTTTAGCGGTATCCTCACCCGCGGCGGCACTATCCTGGGCACGAGCCGCACGCCGTTCAAGCGCCTGAACATTCCCGAGGCCGACGGCGTCGAGAAGGTGCCCGCGATGGTCCACACCTATCACAAGTTGCAGCTCGACTGCCTGTTTATGCTGGGCGGTAACGGCTCCACCAAGACTGCCAACCGCTTGCGCGAAGAGGGCCTCAACGTTATCGCCCTGCCCAAGACCATCGATAACGACACCTGGGGTACCGAGCTGACGTTTGGCTTTACGAGCGCCATCGACGTCGCCACCAAGTGCATCGACGACATTCACACCACCGCCTCGAGTCACGGCCGCGTGTTTGTCATCGAGATCATGGGCCACAAGGTTGGCTGGATCCCGCTGTACGCCGGCGTCGCGGGCGGCGCGGATGTCATCTTGATTCCCGAGATCCCCTACGACATGGATAACGTCATCAAGACCATCGAACATCGCATGGAAACCGGCAGCCGCTTTACCATCGTGGCCGTCGCCGAGGGCGCTATCTCCAAGGAGGATGCGGCACTGTCCAAGAAGGAGTACAAGAAGAAGCTCGCCGAGCGTACGAGCCCGTCAATCGTGTACGACATCGCCAAGGAGATCGAGGCCAAGACCGGTCGCGAGACCCGCGTCGCCATCCCCGGCCACACGCAGCGCGGCGGCCAGCCCGACGCCCAGGACCGCATCTTTGCGACCCAGTGCGGCGTCGAGGCCGCGCTTGGCTGCCTGCGCGGCGAGTTTGGCTACATGATCGCCCTGCGCGACGGCAAGATGTGCCACATGCCGCTCGAGGATGTCGCCGGCAAGCTCAAGTATGTCGACCCCCAGAGCGATCTGGTGCGTGAGGCCAAGGCGTTGGGCATCAGCTTCGGCGACGAATAGCCTCGGCTGGAACTGCTCTCATCGGGCCCTCCGACCCCGCCCGACGTATTTCGATTTGGCTCCTCCCTTGACTCCGTCAAAGGTCGCCAATCGAAATCGTCGGGCGGGGTCGGAGGGCCCTGCGCTTACATACTCGCCGAGGCTATTCGTCTTCTTGCTGCGGGTGCCTGGTCTGATAGTAAGTTGCGGTGGAATAGTTCCTGCTTAGCCCGCAAATGGCTGAATCTAGGAACTAATCCACCGCAATTTACTGAGTGGGGGCTCTTAGCTGCTACTTGCACTGACATTTGTCCTGAAATGGCTGGTCATGATGGTTGCTACCGGTAGTTGCGGTAGGGTTGGAGCAGATTCTAACTAGAAATGGTGGTCGCTACCGGTTGTTCTCGGCATACTCGGCTCATTCGATTACGGTCACCACATGAAAGGAACTGTCATGGATCTTGCGATGGCGCAGCGGCTCGTTGATCGCCGCAAGGCTGCCGGGCTCTCTCAGGAGGCGCTTGCCGCCCAGCTGGGTGTGAGTCGTCAGGCTGTCAGTAAATGGGAGCGCAGCGAATCCTCGCCCGATACTGATAACCTTATTGCGCTCGCCGCGCTGTATGGCGTGTCGCTGGATGAGCTGTTGTATGGGGAGGCGGCCAACAATGCCGACGACCTGGAGGACGGTAGCGCCGGCACCGAGACGGCGGATGTGGCTGGCGAGGCCGAGGATTCTGCCGAGAACGCCGATTGCGGCAACAAACCACTTGTCGATATTTCCCTCGCGCGCGGCATCCACGTTATTGATCCCAACAAGGGCGATGAGGTTCATGTTGGCTGGAGTGGTATCCACGTGGCTAACAAGCGCAAGGGTGAAGAGGTCCATGTGGGGCCAGGCGGATTGTATATCGATACGCTTGAGGACGATGGACATAGCGTGTATACCAATGACGACGGCACCGTCACCATCGACGGCGAGACGTTTTCCAGCTGGAAGGAAGCACACGGCAAGCTCGACCATCATGGCAAGCATTTCCGCACCAAGGTCGGACGTACATGGAACAAATTCCCCTTCCCCGCGCTTGTCGCCCTCGCCTATCTGGTGCTCGGCATTGTCTACGGCACATGGGCTACGGGACTCTTCCTCGTCTTTCTGATTCCCGTCTATTACGCGCTTGGCGACTTTATCGATCGACGCCGCCTGTCCAAGTTGATTGACGGCGTTTACCCAGCAGCCGCCATTGTATGGTTCCTCTACATGTGGCTCTGCCTGGGGCAACCCCATCCCGCCTGGGTAATCCTCATCACCATCCCGGTCGTAAAAGCACTCATGCGTTGGTGCCGTAAACAATGGAAGCATCGCAAGCGAGCCTAAACCATCCCAGCCCGACAGCAGCACCCAACTAGCACTACCCCGTCCATCCCTCCTAAGTTGCGGTGATATAGTTCCGGTTTTAGCCTTGAATAGTCGAATTTAGGAACTATTCCACCGCAACTTACGAATGATCGGAGCGGCTACAGCACAAGTGTCGGCGTTCGTTTGATGGTCCGCCACGAAAAGGGGTTATCTACTACGTTTAACTCGATGGGGCCAACCATGACCGCCTTTTTCGAAAATCGACAGGCCTTCTACCTGCGGTTTTATTTTTCGTTTTCCCGGCATAGTTGAGGGTATCCAATTAAACGTAGTAGATAGGCCCGTTTTGTGACATACGACCCATTCAAGCCCAATCTCGAAGGCTAAAGAGAGTCTCTCACCCACGCCTGCGGGCGAAAACCAAATAGAATGAAAGGCAAATGGAAAGCCCGTTTGACGAGCGGAGGACATATGCGCGACGTAGCCGAAAGCGACTGGAAGCTGTTTAAGAAAATGCTTCCTCAATGGCAAGAACGTTATATGGAAAAGCTCATCGGCCAGTACGTTGAGATGCTGAACGGCGACAGTGAAGCGTCCAGTAGATTTTGGGCACTAGAAGAGCGCCTCAATAGAGACAAGCTGTCCTCAGGCGTAATTGCAAACGACATTCGCCGCAGCACAATGCACCGCGAGATAGCCAATTTGCTTATCGACAGCGTTATCACCCTTGACGACCTTGACGGTTTTACCGAGGACATTAAGAGCTATGCGCAACACTGGATTGGACAGTAAGAGCACTAAGCGACAAACATCCCCAGCAAAACGAGGCAAACGCCGGGCCACCTAATGGTTGTTCAGCGTTTGCCCGGATAAAACCTGCCAAAATAAACCTGTCCCTTTTTGGCAGGTTACTCGGCGCTCTTGAGGGCGCCGACCATGTCGATCTTGTTGAGCGTTCGGTTGGTGACGAGGTTGACGATAAACGTAAAGACAAAGGAAAGCACTACGGCGAGCACATAACTCAGCGGCTCGACCTCAACGTCAAAGTAGAGCGACGGCATCTGCAGAATGTACGTAAAGCTCTCGGCCAGCAAGCCGCCCAGCGGCACGCCCAGCGCAGCGCCAATCGCCGTGAGGATCAACGTCTCCTTGTTGACGTAATGGTGCACCTCACCGCGACGGAAGCCCAACACCTTAATGGTCGCCAGCTCGCGCTCGCGCTCGGAGATATTCGTGTTGGACAGCGTAAACACCACCACAAACGATAGGCACGCCGCCATAAAAGTCACGAGCACCACGACCGAATTGATAATCGTAAAGTTCGCCTCATAGTTTTCCCAATGCTCGGCCGTACTCGAAATCGTAAGCCAACCGTCACTCTTAAGATTCTTGCTAAACGCAATCTGGTCGGCCGACGAACCCTTAAGCAGCACAAAGACGCCGTTAAGACGTGCGCTTCGACCGAACGCACGCTCATAGGTGCCCTGCGTCATGTAAAGCGTGTTGCCCAGATAGTTAAGCGAAATGTCGCTGACTTTGACCTTGGCAACATTGAGCGACGAATCCTGGACGTGAGCCGTATCGCCCGGCTGAATCCCCAGCACCAGCTGTGAACTTTTACTCAGATACACGTCTCCGTCACGCAAAGACAGCGGTTCTTTGGACTCATCCTCCAGACGCACGTAATCGCCCAAGTCACTCGTGCGGTCATCGGGCACCACGATCAGCTGCACGGTCTCGCTCTTGCCGCCAAACGTAAAGGTGACGTTGTCGGTCATAATCGGCAGGGTCGAGGTCACGGTCACGTTGAAATCATTGGCCGCGCTGCGCTCATCCAATGCCGCGCACGTCTGCGAAAAATCGTCGGGATTGGCGACCGCCAGCAGGTCGTAGCGCGTGATATGCCCGTACTGTTTGGGCGAAAGCGCCACCGACGTGTCGCGAATGCCCATACCGCAGATCACGAGCGCCGTGCAGCCGGCGATACCGAAGATGGTCATAAAAGCGCGCTTTTTGTAGCGGAACAGGTTACGTGCTGCCACCTTGTTCAAAAAGCCCATGCGGCGCCAGATAAAGCCGATGCGCTCAAGCAAGATGCGAGAGCCGGCGCGTGGGGCCTTGGGACGCATGAGCGAGGCCGGGGTCTCGGCCATCTCGTGGCGGCAGGCGATAATCGTAGCGCCCACCACGCCCACGGCAAACAGCGCCACCGAGACGATTGAGGACACGATGTCGTACGAGAGCAGCATCTGGGGCAGCGAGTACATGTCGTCGAACACCGTAAACAGGAACAGCGGCAGGCCCACAAATCCGATGATGTTGCCGAGCACGCCGCCGATCAGACATGCCCACAGCGCATAGTCCACGTATTTGGACAGGATGCGCTCGCGTGAATAGCCAAGCGCCTTGTACAGGCCAATAAGCGTGCGCTCCTCCTCGACCATGCGCGTGGCGGTGGTAAGACTGATGAGCACAGCGACGACAAAGAAGATAAATGGGAAAACCGTGGCGATGGCCTCGATCGAAGAACTGTCGCTCTCGACGCTCGAGTAGCTTGCGATGTTACCGCGGTCCTGAATGTACCAGGTGCATTCGCCCAGATCGGAAAGCTCGGCGCGGGCATCGGCAAAATGCTGGTCGGCGGCGGCGCGGCGCTGGTCCAACTCGGCCTGAGCCTGGACGCGCTCCTCGCTGCCCTCGGCCATACGGTTGATGTTATCCTGCTCGATCCCAAAGAGCATGGCGGCCTGACGCTCGGCCGTATCCAAGCTTGTCGGCGTGTCAACCGTCAACTCCTGGACGCGCGCCTTCTCACGCTCCTCGCGGATCTTCTCGATGTTGCCTTTGACCTCGTTGATCTTTGCCGTGTAGGCATCCGAATAGGAGTTAAGACTCTTGGCTCCCTCGACGATCACGTGGACTGCGGAGTAGGAAGAAGATGTCGCGGCATCCTCGCTCACATAGAACTTATAGTCCGCAGCCGAAGCAGCGCGAAAGGCGTTGACTGTCGAGTCGGAGCTCACGTCGGTAGGATCGAGGACCTCGGCCGTAATGGTGTAATCGCCCGCGGCAAACTGATCCTTGGCACTTTGGTTGGACGAGCTCGCGTCATTGGCGGCAAAACTCACCGTATCGCCGAGCTTTTTGCCCGAAGCCTTCAGGAACTTCGAAGTCACCGCGACTTCATCGGCGCTCTCGGGCAAATCGCCGCTCACCAGCACCGGCTGATCGATGTTCTCCTTGGAGAGACTTTGCACGACCACGCGCTCGCGCGTTGTGCCCACGGCGGTGTAGGCGGTCTCGGTGTAGATGCCCTCGACCGTCTCGACGCCGTCGACCTCTTGGATAGCCGCGAGATCGTCGCGCGTAAGGCCATAGGTCGACTGCACGTTAATGTCATAGACATTCTGCTGGTCAAAATAGGCGTCGACCGAATCGCACAAATCCTCGCAGCCCGCCTTAAGGCCGCACATCACGCTCACGCCAAGCGCAGTGATGACCACGATAGATAGGAAGCGCTTAAGACTGCCCCGAATCGTGCGGTAGATGCCACGGCGAAAAACCGTCGGCACCATATCGTTTGAGCTTTGGGCGGTACGGTAGGTCGCGAACTCCCGGTCGCGGCCCGCGTGCTCCGTATCGTGGTTTTGGCTGTTTTGGCAATCTTGGTCCATGGGCGCTACCACTCGATCGTCTCGATAGGCACGGGATTTTGCTGGACCGTCTCGCTCTCCACGCGGCCGCTCTTAAAGCGGATCAGGCGATCGGCCATGGGCGCCAGCGCGGAGTTGTGGGTGATGATAATGACCGTGATGTCCTGCTTGCGGCAGGTGTCCTGTAGCAACTGCAAGATCTGCTTGCCGGTTTTGTAGTCGAGTGCACCCGTGGGCTCGTCGCACAAAAGCAGCTTGGGATTCTTGGCCAGTGCGCGGGCAATGGACACGCGCTGCTGCTCGCCGCCCGAAAGCTGTGCCGGAAAGTTGCCCAGGCGCTCGCCCAGGCCAACCTGACGAAGCGTCTGTTCGGCATCAAGCGAATCAGGGCAGATTTGCGCCGCAAGCTCAACATTTTCGAGCGCCGTCAGGTTGGGGACCAGATTGTAGAACTGGAAGACAAAGCCGACGTCGGCGCGGCGGTATTCCACGAGCTGCGCCTCGTTAGCGGAGCTCACATCGCGCCCGTCCACCGTCACGGTGCCGGAAGTCGCCGTATCCATGCCGCCCAGGATGTTGAGCGCCGTGGTCTTGCCGGCGCCCGAGGCGCCCAGGATAATGGCGAGCTCACCGCGCTCGACCGTAAAACTCGCGCCGTCGAGCGCGTGAATGCGGGCGTCGCCCTCGCCGTATGCCTTGATGACGTCTTTGAATTCGATATAAGCCATCGAGTAATTCCCATCTGGTCGGATAACTCTTTAGTATTACCCATTTCCCACCGACCAAAAAGGGACAGGTTTATTTTGGCAGGTTTTATATGGGGAAACGGCAGCTATAGATGAGGCTACGGGGAGGCAGGGAAATCATCGACGGGGTCAGGCCGACCGCCAAACACAACGCACGTATCTCTATCTGTCAACCAAATCATTCGAACAGCTGTTCGTTTCTATGATATGATTCCGCTATTTAAGCAGGCCAATACGCAGAAAGGCGGCCAACATGGCGTTCGACTTTAAGAAGGAATGCAAGGAGCTCTACAAACCTGCAAGCAAGCCGAGCATCGTAACTGTCCCGGCATTCAATCTCAGGGCAGGATTCAGTCGGGATTCAATTTCAACAAACGGCATCATCCGGCAACCGATATGTAAGGCTGTATAAATCATTTCCGTTTGCCTAACAAAAAGACCGCTCGGCTAACGAGCTCGGCTCATGTCCTCACGCGATGGTACTGTTCTCTAGAGTTCTTATTAGAGAGGGGTGCTCCATGGAGATCACCATCAATCGCGAAATTGGGAAGCTCGGACTTCCCAGGCATCTTGTGCTTGGCATGGATCCAGGAATTGCAAGCTGCGGATTCGCACTTATCGACACAGCCAATCATGAAATCCTGGATTTGGGCGTCAGATTATTTGACTCTCCAACTCATCCTAAAACGGGCCAAAGTCTTGCGGTTATTCGCAGGGGCTTCCGCTCTACCCGTCGAAACATTGACCGTACCCAGGCGCGCCTGAAGCACTGTCTCCAAGTCCTCAAGGCTTATGGCCTCATCCCCCAAGACGCCACCAAAGAGTACTTCCACACCACAAAAGGCGACAAGCAGCCGCTCAAGCTTCGCGTTGATGGACTTGACCGCCTGCTCAACGATCGCGAGTGGGCGCTAGTCCTATATTCCCTCTGCAAGCGCCGTGGATACATCCCCCACGGAGAAGGCAATCAGGATAAATCAAGCGAAGGCGGCAAGGTTCTATCCGCCCTTGCGGCCAACAAGGAAGCAATTGCGGAGACCTCGTGCCGCACCGTTGGCGAATGGCTCGCTCAGCAGCCTCAAAGTCGCAATCGTGGCGGCAATTACGACAAGTGTGTAACGCACGCCCAGCTTATCGAAGAAACTCATATCCTATTTGATGCTCAACGCTCCTTTGGCTCCAAATACGCTTCGCCGGAATTTGAGGCCGCGTATATCGAGGTTTGCGATTGGGAGCGTTCGCGCAAAGACTTCGACCGTCGCACGTACGACCTCGTCGGCCACTGCTCATACTTTCCAACAGAAAAACGAGCCGCACGCTGCACGCTTACGAGCGAACTCGTTTCAGCCTATGGCGCACTCGGCAACATCACCATCATCCACGAAAACGGGACCTCTCGCGCCTTGACCGCAACGGAGCGCGATGAATGCATTGCGATCCTGTTCTCGTGCGAGCCAATTCGAGGCAACAAAGATTGTGCTGTTAAATTCGGCGCCCTCCGAAAAGCGCTCGACCTTAGTTCCGGCGATTACTTTAAGGGAGTTCCAGCTGCCGACGAAAAAACGCGCGAGGTGTACAAGCCCAAGGGATGGCGCGTGCTCCGCAATACCCTCAATGCGGCCAACCCCATTCTCCTGCAGCGTTTGCGCGATGACCGCAATCTCGCCGATGCCGTTATGGAGGCGGTGGCATACTCTTCAGCTCTCCCCGTACTCCAAGAGCAGCTTCAGGGGCTACCGCTTTCGGAAGCGGAGATCGAGGCGCTTTGTAGGCTTCCCTATTCATCCAAAGCTCTTAACGGCTATGGCAACCGTTCCAAAAAAGCACTCGACATGCTGCTCGATTGCCTCGAGGAGCCCGAGGTCCTCAACCTTACGCAGGCCGAAAATGACTGTGGCCTGCTGGGACTTCGCATCGCTGGCGCCCAGCTCGAGCGCTCCGATCGCCTGATGCCCTATGAGACCTGGATCGAACGTACCGGTCGGACAAATAACAATCCCGTCGTCATTCGCGCCATGTCGCAAATGCGAAAAGTGGTCAACGCCATCTGCCGCAAGTGGGGCGTGCCAAACGAAATCCACGTTGAGCTTGATCGAGAGCTCAGGTTGCCTCAGCGCGCAAAAGACGAGATTGCCAAGGCCAATAAGAAGAACGAGAAAAATCGCGAGCGCATTGCCGGGCAAATCGCTGAACTGCGTGGCTGCACGGCAGATGAGGTCACGGGCAAACAGATAGAGAAGTACCGCCTGTGGGAAGAGCAGGAATGCTTCGACCTTTACACGGGCACTAAAATCGAAGTCGATCGCCTAATTAGCGACGACACCTACACGCAGATTGACCACATCCTGCCGTTCTCTCGCACGGGAGAAAACTCTCGCAACAACAAAGTCCTAGTCCTCGCCAAAAGCAATCAGGACAAACGCGAACAGACACCTTACGAATGGATGTCCCACGACGGTGCGCCTTCATGGAATGCTTTTGAGCGTCGCGTTCAGGAAAACCAGAAACTCAGCCGTCGCAAAAAGAACTTCCTGCTGGAAAAAGACCTTGATACCAAGGAAGGCGAATTCTTAGCACGCAGCTTCACCGACACCGCCTATATGTCGCGAGAAGTATGCGCTTACCTCGCCGACTGCCTACTGTTCCCCGATGATGGCGCAAAAGCACATGTTGTTCCTACCACTGGCAGAGCGACCGCATGGCTGCGTCGCAGGTGGGGGCTTAACTTTGGTTCGAATGGCGAAAAAGACCGCTCGGACGATCGTCACCATGCCACCGATGCTTGTGTGATTGCAGCATGCAGTCGAAGCCTCGTGATTAAAACCGCTCGAATCAACCAAGAGACACACTGGAGCATAACCAGAGGCATGAACGAGACCCAACGCCGCGATGCCATCATGAAGGCTCTCGAAAGTGTTATGCCCTGGGAAACCTTTGCGAACGAAGTACGCGCGGCGCACGATTTCGTCGTACCCACACGCTTTGTTCCGCGCAAGGGAAAGGGCGAGTTGTTCGAGCAAACGGTCTATCGCTATGCCGGCGTTAATGCACAGGGCAAAGACATTGCTCGCAAGGCGAGCTCCGATAAGGACATCGTCATGGGCAACGCCGTTGTGTCGGCAGACGAGAAGTCGGTCATCAAGGTGAGCGAGATGTTGTGCCTGAGGCTCTGGCATGACCCGGAGGCCAAGAAGGGGCAGGGCGCTTGGTACGCAGACCCCGTCTATAAGGCGGATATTCCTGCACTTAAGGATGGAACGTATGTGCCCAGGATTGCGAAGGCGCATACTGGCCGAAAAGCCTGGAAGCCTGTTCCGAAAAGCGCTATGAAAAAACCGCCGCTGGAGATATATCTGGGCGATCTGGTGCAAATCGGCGATTTTGTGGGGCGGTTTAGTGGCTACAACATCGATAACGCCAACTGGTCCTTTGTAGACAGGCTTACTCGAATTAAAATAAGTTGCCCTACCGTTGGAAAACTAAGCAACGACATGTCACCCTTTGTTGTTCGAGAATCACCCATCAAGTAAAGCAGCTGCTTGCCCCGCACATTTCTTGCTTAATCGTGTGGGGCTTTTGCTTATTCCTTGTTGCCCTTTATAACGCATAGACCCATAAATGCAATCGGTTGAGAACCTTCGCCTCTATGCCATATACGCTCCCCATGGCGATACGTTAACGGGCATAATTGCAAGCTGCATCGCGCAGTCTTGAGCACGCGCCCTTCCCCAAGGTGATACGCTGGACGTCAAAGACCGCTCGCAGGGCTTCGGGTCTTGAGCACGCGCCCTTCCCCAAGGTGATACGCTAAACGGCTACGCAACTATCGTGGAGCTGTAGTCTTGAGCACGCGCCCTTCCCCAAGGTGATACGCTGAGGGCCGAGGCGAACGCTGGCATGTGCATGTCTTGAGCACGCGCCCTTCCCCAAGGTGATACGCTTTGCCCGCCGTCACTTGGATTGGTGACGCGGTCTTGAGCACGCGCCCTTCCCCAAGGTGATACGCTTGTGTTGCGGTAGACGAGGACGGGCGTTTCGTCTTGAGCACGCGCCCTTCCCCAAGGTGATACGCTCGCTAGGCAAACTAAAAAGCAGAAAAGCCTGTCTTGAGCACGCGCCCTTCCCCAAGGTGATACGCTCCGACTTCGCGGCAACACACCACGGGCCAAGTCTTGAGCACGCGCCCTTCCCCAAGGTGATACGCTTCTCTGGTCACTCACTCGGTACTGCTCCCAGTCTTGAGCACGCGCCCTTCCCCAAGGTGATACGCTGGCTGCATGTGCCGACGTGTCTGCATTGGAGTCTTGAGCACGCGCCCTTCCCCAAGGTGATACGCTAGCAGGCGAAAAGCGGACTAACCTATAGCGGTCTTGAGCACGCGCCCTTCCCCAAGGTGATACGCTCTGGAAATGCGCAACGTCGACCCGCTCACCGTCTTGAGCACGCGCCCTTCCCCAAGGTGATACGCTGGACGACATCGAGTTGATGAGCCGACGCGAGTCTTGAGCACGCGCCCTTCCCCAAGGTGATACGCTGGCACGGCGTTGGGTAAGGTCATGCAGTATGTCTTGAGCACGCGCCCTTCCCCAAGGTGATACGCTCGGCGTCCCGGTGCCCATCGACCAGATATAGTCTTGAGCACGCGCCCTTCCCCAAGGTGATACGCTCGGGATAATCCAGAGCCACAGCAGCGCGCAGTCTTGAGCACGCGCCCTTCCCCAAGGTGATACGCTGGTTTCCGGGTTCATCTTCAGCACTTTTAAGTCTTGAGCACGCGCCCTTCCCCAAGGTGATACGCTAAACGAAGCGATTAACGAGTCTGGCGAAGGGTCTTGAGCACGCGCCCTTCCCCAAGGTGATACGCTTCGATGATCGCAGTTAATCGGCAGAGCTGGGTCTTGAGCACGCGCCCTTCCCCAAGGTGATACGCTAAATCAACGCGCAAGCGTTGTATCGTGTTAGTCTTGAGCACGCGCCCTTCCCCAAGGTGATACGCTCCCCGCCTTCTTGCTAAGGGAGGCCTGCTTGTCTTGAGCACGCGCCCTTCCCCAAGGTGATACGCTCTGCGGAATGCTGCACACGAGCTTGCACGTGTCTTGAGCACGCGCCCTTCCCCAAGGTGATACGCTAAGACGTGGGAGCTTTGTTCTAAGGCACGCGTCTTGAGCACGCGCCCTTCCCCAAGGTGATACGCTATGCTTACCGAGGACGGCAACGAGCTTTATGTCTTGAGCACGCGCCCTTCCCCAAGGTGATACGCTTCGTAACATGAGCGCAACAGTTGAGCGCCAGTCTTGAGCACGCGCCCTTCCCCAAGGTGATACGCTACACACAAAAGAAAGCGCCCACGTTTCCGTGTCTTGAGCACGCGCCCTTCCCCAAGGTGATACGCTTCGAGGCCTCGCAGGTCGAGGACGGATGGAGTCTTGAGCACGCGCCCTTCCCCAAGGTGATACGCTCTCGTGTAAAATTATATTGAGAAAATATGTGTCTTGAGCACGCGCCCTTCCCCAAGGTGATACGCTCAACGCCAAACAGCACGACAGCGACAACATGTCTTGAGCACGCGCCCTTCCCCAAGGTGATACGCTCAAGGTCATCAAGGAGCACGATCACGCGATGTCTTGAGCACGCGCCCTTCCCCAAGGTGATACGCTGATGTAGCTCGGGTCCAACTCGTCATATCCGTCTTGAGCACGCGCCCTTCCCCAAGGTGATACGCTACAACGCGGAAGAACTACGGAAAAACCTAGGTCTTGAGCACGCGCCCTTCCCCAAGGTGATACGCTCATTCCGTTTAGTATTGTCATGGGTACTAAGTCTTGAGCACGCGCCCTTCCCCAAGGTGATACGCTCGTACCCCAGCAACGAATCATCGCCCGAATGTCTTGAGCACGCGCCCTTCCCCAAGGTGATACGCTCTCGAGGAAGTCGAGGCCTACGTCCGCGGGGTCTTGAGCACGCGCCCTTCCCCAAGGTGATACGCTCGACTACCTCGTGTTCGCCGACACGGTGAAGTCTTGAGCACGCGCCCTTCCCCAAGGTGATACGCTATGTGCGCACAGAAAAGCCCCTTTAACAGGGGCTTTTCTGTTTCAAGCCTCAAAAAAAGAAGACTGATTCGACCTCAGATCTACATCTGCGATTCATTTTTTTCGAGACAAAATGCGCCGACACGTCGCGCTTCACGCAAGAAAAGAGCCGTATTCGACACAGCGATTTATGTACTTTTCTTCACAATCGAATCAATCCTTAGGCGAAAAAACGCTCAAAAGGACCCGCCTAAATGCTATTCATAGCTACCGTTTACGGAATACTGGCTAACACTCGCCCAAAAAAGTTCGCCCCGCCCAATCCGAAGATTGAACGGGGGTTACTTTACGGGTAAGCCACTTAAGTGGCTCCCCTTGTCTGGAGCCGCGCCCTTCCCCAAGGTGAGCTGCTTTCGACTTAGCTGTATTGTAACGCTAATGCGGGGAAGGTCGTCGACAAAATGGCCCAACGGACAATACTTATCCAGAGCAAGGCCCACCTCTGCATCAAGAACGGCCTATTGATGATCACCGTGGACGACCGCAGCTCCACCATTCCCCTCGAGGACATTTGGGTCGTCATCGTCGAATCCCATCAAACCACGATGACGGTCGCCTGCATGTCGCAGCTTAACGACGCGGGAATAGGCGTCATGATCTGCGGGCGCGATCATATGCCCAATGGACTCATGCTCCCCATGGGCGCCCATTCGCGCCATGCGCGCATCGTCGAGGATCAGCTTGCCATGAGCCTTCCGTTTAAAAAGCAGCTTTGGAAACGAATCGTTCAGGCAAAGATACTCAACCAAGCGGCGGTTCTCACAGAAATGGGGTTGTCTACAGGCCCTCTCCCCTCTTATGCCAAAACCGTTCTTTCGGGCGACACGGACAACCGAGAAGGCGCAGCTGCCTCCGCGTACTTTAAAGCCCTCATTACCGATGGAACAAGACGCAACAGTATGCAGAGCTCCGCCCTCGATTATGGCTACAGCGTCCTGCGTGCAGGCATCGGAAGAGCAGCCGTTGGCGGTGGATGGCTCGTATCCCAGGGGCTTCACCATCACAGCGTTTACAACGCATTCAATCTCGTCGACGATCTTATTGAACCGTTCCGCCCTCTCGTCGATCTAATTGTTATGAGCTACGGCGTAGCAGAGCCTTTGGGCCAGCGCGACAAAGCGTTGCTCGCTCGCGTGTTTGAGCACGTCATGACTATCGACGGAAAACGTTGCGGCTGTCAGCAGTGCATAGAGACAACGCTCTCTTCACTCAGAACTGCCGTTCTCGAAAAGGATCCCAAGAGGCTGTTGTTGCCCGAGCTAAAAGGGCTCGAGATGGTAACTGTTGAATAGGGAGGAGCCATGAGGGTTATGAGGTTATTGGTTCTGTTCGATCTTCCAACGGGAAGCAAAGCTGAGCGTCGGCAGTATAGCGACTTTCGAAAGTTTCTGATTAACGACGGATACCATATGGAGCAGTTTTCGGTGTATTCGCGCCTGTTGGTGACTCGCGAATCCGCAGCGGCGCATATCGCTCGCCTTAAGCTGAATCTTCCAAGCGCTGGAGAGGTCACCGTTATCGAAATGACCGAAAAGCAATACGAAGACCGAATGGTCCTTCTGAGCGAGCACAAGGAGCAGCCCGTTGAGCAGGGCGCGCAGTTAACGCTTGTGTTTTGACGTTGCCGCCTCGCACGCGCTTGACCTCCCCGGTCTTGGACGGCTTGCGATGTTGGGCAGCGTGTTTGGCATGGTAGGTGGAGCTTTTGCCTGGTGTCTTGCCCACGCCAAGACCCTTGCGGCGCGACTGCTCCCCAACCCCTATGTGCACATCGCCGTTATGGGGCTTATGCTGTCAGCGATTCTGCTCGCACCCATCCTTATTGGCTGCGAAGTCTTCGGCTTTGGCAACTTGCCGATGTTCTTTATTGCCTGCGTCGTGGCTTACCTGATCAACATGGATAAGTCGATCTACGCCCTGCAGGAGCGAGCGTAGATAGATGTCCAAGCAAGTGGTCTCAACCGGAAACAGCGTCCCACTCTGAGGCTGTATTCCGGGACACGGTTTCCGCTTGGAACGCCATTCGGAAAGCGTGTCCCGCTTTAAAACGGAATTCCGGGACGTGGTTTCCGTCTGAGCCTCCATTCAGAAAGCGCGTCCCGTTCTTTCACGGCGTTTTGGCTATGCAAAGTGCCCTGGCGTTACTCCTCGTACGCGCCCTCAAGCCGAAGCAGCCACTCCTTGCGGTCAAGGCCGCCGGCATATCCGTTAAGCGAGCCGTCGGCGGCAACCACGCGATGGCACGGCACGATAATCGAAATGGGATTGCGTGCAACCGCAGCCCCCACGGCACGTGGGGACACAACAGGAGCCTCGTTTCCCGGCACACGATGTCGAGCCGCAACACGCTGGGCGATCTCACCATACGTAGCGACCTCGCCACGCGGGATAGAAAGCAGCTCAAACCAAACCTCGCGCTGAAACGCCGTACCAATCATATGCAACGGCGGCGTAAACCGAGGCTCCTGCCCCGCAAAATAAGCATTCAGCCACGCCCAAGAACGCTCAAGCACCGAAGAAGCCGCGCCATTTGCCGGACTCACCGACGACATGCCGCCAATACCGGAAACCGCGTCGGCGCCTTCAACATGTTCGGAGTCTTCCCGGAGAAGCGTGGAGCCAAAATGTTCCTGCCCCTCAAACCAAAGCCCCGTCAGACCGCGGCCATCAGCGGCAAGCAAGATTTCGCCCAAAGGCGAGGCAAACGTCGTCGTGACCACCAGCGGCTCCTTTCAAAACTCCGCAACATAATACCGCGAATTGTGCAGACAACCCCAATCGACCCCAAAGTCACCCAAGGCAGCAGGCGCGAAGCGCCGCAGCTGCCGGCCGCGCTCCACAGTCCCCCAAGGCGGCAGGCGCAAGGCGCCGCAGCTGCCGGCGGCGCCCCACAGTCCCCCAAGGCGGCAGGCGCGAAGCGCCGAGGCCGCCGCCGGGACCAGGGCCCGCAACAGCCACGCGCCCTAACATCAGCCCAGCGGCCCCAACCAACAACGACCACATCGCAGGCCGCTCGCAACAGCGTCACCGCAGGCGGGGGCCGGGCTTGGTTTTCAGAACACTCCGCAGACCAGTGTGGCGCCTTGTCCGCGGCTCCGAAGGAGCAGGACAAGGCGCCACACATGGTCGAGGACGTTCTGAAAACCAAGCCCGGCCACCGCCGGACAGGTCACACTACTCGCAGAGCAGCTTAGCGATCTGGACGGCGTTGGTTGCCGCGCCCTTACGGATTTGGTCGCCGCAGCACCAGAAGGTGATGCCACGCGCGGCCTCGGGGTTCGAGATGTCGCGGCGTACGCGACCGACCCAGATCAGGTCCTGGTCGGACGTATCCATCGGCATGGGGAAACGGTCGTGCGCATCCTCGGCAGCCATATCGTCAACCAGCTTGACGCCGGGAGCGGCAGCCAGCGCAGCACGGGCCTCGTCAACCGTAATGTCGCGCTCAAACTCAAGCGTAATGCTCTCGGAGTGCGAGCGCAGCACAGGCACGCGCACGCAGGTGCAGTTCACGCGCAGCTCGGGCAGGTGCATGATCTTGCGGCCCTCGTTCTGCAGCTTCATCTCCTCGGAGGTAAAGCCCTCCTCCTTGACGCCGCCAATCTGCGGAATCAGGTTGCTCGCGAGCTGGGCGGCAAATGCGCGCGGCTCGGGAATCTCCTCGCCACGGCCCAGGGCGACCAGCTGAGCCTCGAGCTCGGCCATACCGGGAGCGCCGGCGCCCGAAGCCGCCTGATACGTCGAAACAATCATGCGCTTCACGCCGGCGAGCTGATGCAGCGGCCACGTGGGAACCAGGCCGATGATGGTCGCGCAGTTGGGGTTGGCGATAAGGCCATGATGCCACTTGATATCGTCGGCATTGATCTCGGGCACGACCAGCGGTACCTCGGGATCCATGCGGAAGGCGTGGCTGTTGTCGACCACGACCGCGCCGCGCTTGACGGCCTCGGGCAGCAGCTCCTTCGCGATATCGTCGCCGGCAGCGCCAAGTACGATGTCGCAGCCCTCAAAGGCCTCGGGGCAAGCCTCTTCGATCACGATCTGCTCGCCGCGGAACTCAACAGTCTTGCCCGCGGAGCGTGCACTTGCCAGCAGCTTGAGCTTGCCAACCGGGAACTCCTGCTCGTTTAGGCACTCGAGCATCTGGGTGCCCACGGCTCCCGTCGCGCCCAAAATAGCAACCGTGTACTGTTTCATGCTTCCCCCTTTAAAGGTTATGGCTTTTGCCCGCACGCCGAGCAGGCCGATTATTGTTGCCAGTGTATACAAGAACGGGGCGGGCACGAAACCCGCCCCGTCGAAACGAAACCGAAACGAAACGCCCCACCGTAGATTTTTGAGACATGACCCAAAAATCTACCGAGCAGTCGCTACTTTTTGAGCGCAGCCAGAGCGGGATCGACCGGCGCGGGAGCCTCCAAGTCGGAGACCTTCACAATGCCGTTCTCGTCGGAGAAGGCACGGTAAATGGTCTGAATCGCAAGGTCGAAGTCCTTCTCCTCGACACCGATAATGATGTTGATCTCGTCGCAGCTCTGCGAAATCATACGCACGCTCACGCCGGCCTGGCCAAGCATGCCAAACAGATGGCCCGAGATGCCGGCACGACCACGCAGGTTGCGGCCGACGGTAGCGATAAGCGCCAGGCCCTCGACGACCTCGATCTCGAGCGGCTCGACCTCCTGCTGAATGTCGCTCACAAGCGAGTACAGCGAATCGTGAACGTCCTGCTCCTGCACCACGGCGCCAAAGCGGTCGACACCGGTGGGCATGTGCTCAACGGAAACGTCATAGCGCTCGAAGACCGAAAGCGCGCGGCGCATAAAGCCGACACGGGGCTTGGTGCGGTCGCGGGCCACATTGATGGCGACAAAGCCGCGCTTGCCAGTCACGCCGGTAATGATGGGCTCCGCCTCGCCCTCGTCAGCCGTCTCGCTAATGATGGTGCCGGGGTCCTGCGGCGCATTGGTGTTCTTGATGACCAGCGGAATACCAGCCTCGCGCACGGGGAACACGGCCTCCTCGTGCAGGACGCTCGCACCCATGTACGAAAGCTCGCGCAGCTCCTCGTAGGTAACACGCGCAATGGGCTGAGCCTCGGGAACAATACGCGGATCGGCAGAATAGAAGCCCGAGACGTCGGTCCAGTTCTCGTACAGGTCGGCACCCAGGCACTTGGCCAGAATCGAGCCGGAAATATCGCCGCCGCCACGGTCGAGCAGCTTGATCTGGCCCTCACGCGTCGCGCCGTAGAAACCGGGCATAACAAAGCCGCCCTGCTGACCGTACTCCTGCACCAGCTCGGAGGTGCGATTCATGCTGAGCGTACCGTCGTGATGGAACGCCACAACCGTCGCGGCGTCCAGGAACGGCAGGCCCAGGTACTCGGCCATCAGGCGAGCGGTGAAGTACTCGCCGCGGCTCACGAGCTCCTCGGTAGAGTAGCCGCCCGAGCGGGCGCGCTCGGCAAAGGCCGCGAACTCCTCGCGGATGGGATAGGTGAGCTCCAGCTCGTCAGCGATATCAAAATAGCGCTGGCCAATGTCCTCGAGCAGTTCCTCGCACGACACGTGATACTTAACGTGCGCGTTAACCAGGTAGAGCAGGTCGGTCACCTTGGTGTCGCCCTTAAAGCGGCGGCCGCAGGCGGAAACCACCACAAAACGGCGGGCAGGGTCGGCGTCGACGATGGCCTTGATCTTCTTGAAGTGTTCAGCGTCGGCGACCGACGAGCCGCCAAACTTGGCAATCTTAATCATGGGCTGGAGGTTACCTTTCTAAAAAGCCTCTGCGAACCTATTTTGTGCGCTCTGATACCATGGTTTCACCGATTGGGACCAAGGCATCCGAGGAGCAGTGTTATATGGGAACTTATCATAGTACACGAGGACGCACTTTATCGTGCTCAAGTAAGGTGGCAATCCGCACCGGCATCGCTCCCGACGGGGGTTTGTTTGTCTCGGACGAGCTTGGCACCCAGCAGGTCGATATCAGCTCGCTTGCAGCTAAATCGTACTTTGAAATCGCTCAAGATGTGTTGGGAATGTTACTGAATGATTACACGGCCGAAGAAATTTCGGCGTGTGTCGACGAGGCATACCGCGGCACGTTTGCGAGCGAAGAGGTCACGCCGCTCGTCAAACTCGACGCCGCACCGGGTGCCGACGCCCCGCAAACCTATGTGATGGAGCTCTTTGGCGGCCCCACGAGCGCTTTTAAGGACGTCGCTCTGCAGATGCTCCCCCGTCTGATGGCCCGCACTTCCGCCAAGGACGGCGGCGCCGAGCGCATCATGATCGTCACCGCCACATCGGGCGACACGGGCAAGGCAGCACTCGCCGGTTTTGCCGACGCTCCGGGCACGGGCATCACCGTCTTTTATCCCGAAGGCAAAGTCAGCCGCGTGCAGAATCTGCAGATGTCCACGCAGGAGGGCGATAACGTCGCCGTCTGCGGCATCCGCGGCAACTTCGACGATGCCCAGAGTGCCGTCAAGCGCATCTTTGCCGATAAGGAGCTTGCCGAGCGTCTTGAGGCCGCCGGCACGGTGCTTTCGAGTGCCAACTCCATCAACGTCGGCCGCCTGGTGCCACAGGTCGTCTACTACTTTGCCGCTTATGCGCAGCTGCTGCGCGCCGGCGTCATCGAGGCCGGCGACGCCGTGGAGTTCTGCGTACCGACCGGCAACTTTGGCGACATCCTGGCCGGCTACTATGCCAAGCGCATGGGTCTGCCCGTCGCCAAGCTCGTCGTGGCGAGCGACAAGAACAATGTGCTTGCCGACTTCCTGACCACCGGCGTTTACGACCGTAACCGACCGTTCTTCACGACCATCTCGCCGTCGATGGACATCCTCATCAGCTCCAACCTCGAGCGCATGCTCTACTTCCTGTCCGATGGCGACTGCGAACTCGTTGCCGACCTTATGGAGCAGCTTGCCCAGACCGGCCGCTACGAGGTGCCCGCCGAGCTGCTGGCAAAGATTCAGAGCGTCTTTGGCTGCGGTTGGGCCAGCGAGGACGAGGTCCGCGCCGCCATCAAGAGCTGCTGGGACGCGAACGACTACGTGATCGACCCGCACACCGCTTGCGGCTATCACGTCTTCGAAAAGGTCGCCCCCGCCGAGGGCGCCAAGGCCCGCGTGCTGCTTTCGACCGCCAGCCCTTACAAGTTCCCGCGTGCCTGCTGCGACGCCCTGGGCCTCGACGTTCCCGAGGACGACTTTGAGGCCATGCGAGTGCTCGAGCAGGCAACCAACACGGTTGCCCCGGTCCAACTCGCCGAGCTCGAGTCCAAGCCCGTCCGCTTCGAAGACGTCTGCAACGTCGATGAGATGGCAAGCTACGTCGAGTCTGCAGCAAAACGAATGAGCACCAACTAGACCCCTTATTAAGCGCCGGCGAAAGCCGGCGCACCTTCTTTTTATTTAGCTTTCGGGATGATGACGAGCATGCGAGCGGGTCTGCCTGTTTAGTTCGTCGCGAGTTCCGCACAAGCCGGAAAGCACTTAATGTGCTTTCCGAGCGAGCCAGGACTGCCCGAGCAGCGAACTAAACAGGCAGACCGCCCAGGAGGACCCACATGATCAAAATCACCGTCCCAGCAACCAGCGCCAACCTAGGCATCGGCTACGATACCCTCGGCATGGCCGTCAGCCTCTACTCGCACTTCACCTTCGAGCGCACCGACAGGCTCACCATCACGGGCTGCCCCGAGGAGTTCCAAAACGAGGACAACCTGGTCTACGTCAGCTTTGTCGATGCACTGGCCGCATGGGGCGAGCCGGCTTTTCCCGTTGCCATCGACATTCAGACTGACGTTCCCGTCGCCCGCGGCCTAGGCTCCAGCTCCACCTGCGTCGTCGCCGGCATTATGGCCGCCGCCGCACTGACAGGCCACACCGTCGACCGCGCCGAGCTCGTCCGCATTGCCACCGAGGTCGAGGGCCATCCCGATAACGTCGCCCCCGCCATCCTGGGCGGCGCCGTCTGCTCCTTTACGCCGACCGACTCGCTCCCCCAGTGCCTGCGCTACGAGGTGAGCGATCGCCTGCGTTTTATTACCGTGATTCCGCCCTACGAGGTACACACGAGCGAGGCGCGCAAGGTCGTGCCGCAGGAGATTCCGCTCTCCACCGCCGTGTGGCAGATGGGCCGCATCGCCGGTATGACGCGCGGCTTGGAGACTGGTGACCTCGACCTGATTGCCGCCGCCAATGACGACCGCATCCAGGAACCCTATCGTCGCCGTCTGATTCCCGACTACAACGCCGTGCGCGACACCTGCCTTAACGGCGGCGCCAAGACCATCTGGATCAGCGGTTCGGGCTCGACCCTTATGGCGGTGACCGACGACACCATCGTGGCAAAATTCCTGCAGGTCAAGCTGCGCGAACAGTTCCCCAAGTGCGACACGCATATCCTCACGTGCGACACGGAAGGCGCCCAGATCGAATACCTGTAGACATCCTCCTCATATACCTGTCCGGGACGGTCGGGATGTTCCCTCAAAATCGTCCTCGCGCATGAAGGCCCCTTGCCCTGCTCCTACGGAGCGACGGACAAGGGGCCTTCGCGCTGCGGAATGATTTTGAGGGAACATCCCGACCGTCCCTGCGCCTACCTTGCTGAGGATGTCTACAGGGACCCACGCTTTGAAGGGGCGCCGGGCTGAAATATATGGCCCTTTATTGATAGGGGCTCTTGCTAGGCTGGAGCCCTTACTAGAGGCAGGCCTCGGCGATGCGGCGCTTGAGTTCGTCGATGCCCACGCCGGTCTGGGAGCTTGTGATGATTACGTTCTCGGCCGGGACGTTGAGCTGCTTTTTGATAGCGGCCGCCTGGCGGGCCTGTTGGGTACGGCTGAGTTTGTCGGCCTTGGTGAGGCAGACGATAAAGTTGAACTCGTTGCCCTGCAGGTAGTCGATCATGTCATGGTCGAGCTTACTGGGGTCGTGACGAATATCCACCAGCGATACGACCAGGTTAAAGCTGCGCTCGGAGTCAAAGAAGTCGCCGATAAGCTCAGCCCAGCGGTCGCGCTCGGCCTTGGAACGACGGGCGAAACCGTAGCCCGGCAGGTCCACAAAGTGCACGTCGTCGGCCTCGAAGAAATTGATGTTGCTCGTCTTGCCCGGCGTGCTTGAAACCTTGACCAGGTTCTTGCGGCCAAATAGCTTGTTCATGATGGAGGACTTGCCCACGTTGGAGCGGCCGACGAAGCTCACCTCAGGGCAGGTGGACTCGGGAATCTGCGAAACCTTGCCGTAGCTGGCGACGAACTTGGCAAGCTGGTAGTTAATTGAATCGGCCATGGACACTCCTTGGTCGTAGGTTTTTACAAAACGGGCGTGCTATTGCGCGGCGGCGATACTACGAACGATGTCAAGCGTGATGCCGCTCGCGGTGCGAGCGTACTCATCCAGATCGAACTCGCGCTCGCAAAACGCGTCATATGCCTCGTCACAATTATCGCTGATAGCGCGCAGCACTAGGCAATCGACACCATTCTTGGCCGCGATGTGCGCAATTGCCGCACCCTCCATCTCGACGCAATCGGCATGCGTGGCCTCAATCGCAGCGTTACGCATGGCGTCACCCGTAACAAAGCGGTCACCCGTGGCGATAGTGCCACACAGGAACTGCTTGGGGTCCTTCTCCGCAGAATTCTCATCCGCCGAGGTATCCACAAATCCATGCTCGGCAAGCACGGCGGCGGCAACATCAACCAACGCCGGCGTCGAGGCAAACTCCTCGAGCCCCGGCGCGGACTCGGCGATGAGTGCCGTATCGGTATCCAGATAGCGCAGGCACTTGCCTATAACCACGTCGTTAATATGGAGCTTAGGGTTTAGGCCGCCCGCAATACCCGAAAACACAACGGCCTGCGGGGCGTATTTGCTGATGAGATGCTGCGTTGCGGCAGCGGCGTTCACGGTCCCCATGCCTGCCGTCGTGGCGACTACCGTCAGACCCGAAAGCCCACCGTTCACAACGGTCAAGCCCGCCTCCTGCGACTCATGCGCGCCGCTCAGCTCTTCCTTAATCTGCGCAACCTCTTTTTCGAGTGCGCCTATGATCGCGATGGTTGCCATGCCATCCCCCAAATCCGTGCAAATTGCTTATCCACGGTATGGTACCAGCATTTTGGCTCAGCCGCGTCAGCACCAAGCCGTTAAGTCAGTACAGCTCGGGTATCATAAAGGGGCAAAAATAGCTTGTTAGCCGATGGCCGACCTGAGCTCCGCACGGCGCTTTTTCATGCCGGTCATAACGGCATTGCGCAGCTCGGGCATGCGCGCGGTATCCATCTGGGGCACGCCCTCGAGCTTATAGGGAATGCCCAGTTGCTCGTACTTGACGACACCCATCGTGTGATACGGCAGCATTTCCAGGCCCACCACGTTGTGCCATGGAGCGATGAGGCGACCGAGCTTCTCGCACTCCTCCACCGTGTCGGTAATGCCCGGCACAACCACGTGGCGGATAACGACCTTGATCTTGCGACGGGCAAGCTCATCGCCAAACGCCAGGATACGTGCAGGATCGCAGCCGGTCAGCTTTTTATGCTCAGCCGGATCGGCATGTTTGATGTCGAGCAGCACCATGTCGGTCTCGTTGAGCACGGCATCAAACTTCTCGGGATGGCCGGGATCAAACGCATACCCGCAGCTGTCAAGGCAGGTATGCACGCGGCCATCGGGGTTGTTGTGCATTGCACGGAACAGGTCGGCCAAAAACTCGGGCTGCAGGAGCGGCTCGCCGCCGGACACCGTAATTCCACCGCTGCGATAGAACTCGTGGTTACTCTGGAACTCATCCATCAGGTGTTCGACGGTCACCATGGTGCCGCCGTTGACCGACCAGGTATCGGGATTGTGGCAATACGCGCAGCGCATGGGACAGCCCTGAACAAACACCACAAAGCGGATGCCGGGTCCGTCGACCGTTCCCATCGTCTCGATCGAATGCACGCGGCCAAGGGCAAACGCAGAGTCCTCGGGACGAGCGTCCACACCCTCAAGCGTCATTTCTGCCATTCGCGCTACCTTGCCTCTCCTTGGATGCAACCAATTAAAATGCCAGAGCCATTCTAGCCCATGCGTTTGCGTTTAAACGTCTCAGACTAGAACGGCACGTTTTAATCTATCCCCCATCACCATGGCTGGGGTCTACGTCGAGATGTCAGGCTGAAGAACGCTCGCCTGCGGCCTTTACGCCTTAAGCGTGAGCACCGCACCGAAGGCGGTCGGGCCGCAATGGCTCGAGATGACGCCGCCGACTTGAGTCCAGGTAACGTCCTTAAAGCCCAGGTCATGCGCATAGACTTCCATGTCATCGCGCAGCTCCTGGGAAAGGCCCACCGAATACGCCAGGCCAATGTGCGAGTAGTCAATCTCGCCCTTCGCAACCATGTGGTCAATGAAGGCGCGGGCGCACTTGAGCATAGAACCGCGGAACTTCTTGGTCGCCACGAACTTACCGCCCGTCACCTCAATGCAGGGCTTAATCTTGAGCAGATGGGCGCCCAGGAACGCGACGTTGGACAAGCGACCGCCCGCCTTAAGGAAGGCAAGGTCCGTAGGAACAAAGCCCAGCAGCACGCGGTCCATGACGGAGTTCGCGAAGGCGAAGATCTCGTCGACGGTGGCATTGGGGTGAGTCTCGATGTATTTGGCGGTCTCGACGACAACGAGCGACTGCCCCACCGAGACAAAGCGCGTGTCCATGGAGTAGACGTAGTCGCGACCCTTGGCGGCGATCTTCGATGATTGATGCGAGCAGGTCGTGGCCTCGGAGTACGCAAGATGCAGAATGGTCGCATCGGGCTGCTCGGCATGGATACGGTCATATACGTGCGCAAAATCTGCCGGCGCACAGCCGCTGGTCTTGGGCATCACACCAAACTCGTTGCAGCGCGAGTAAATCTCAAGCGGATCGATCGAGCCGTCCTCGACGGTCTCGTCACCAATCGTGACATGCATGGGCACGCGCACGATGCCGTAGCGCTCGCAGAGCTCCGGCGTCACATCCGAACCAGATTCAACCACGATTACGTATTTGCCCATTCTTATCACGACCCATCTCGACATTGGCTTTTCAATACATGGCACGCGCCGCCGCACTGTTGCACAACAGCGTCCAAGCGCCAAAGAGACGCCGCCCCTTGCACACAACAAAGGACAGCGTCTCCCTGGAAAACTCCGTGCATCCTGAGATTCTACACGGTTTATTAAGGAGTGTTACTTATTCCGCAAACGGTCGCTATACGCGATAAACGGTAGCTGGCCGCGGTAACTGCGACACATTCCGCCCAGCAAGTCCAATCGTACTCCATGCACGGTTAATGCACGAGGCGGTAGAAATTCATCGATACCGCACCCTCGGCGTGCAGCTCCATCGCCGGAACCGCCGGCGAATAGGTCCGGCTCGTAAGTGCTGCCTCGCCGCCATTTGCAAAAATCTCGACCATCGTAGTGTCCGAAAGCACGCGCAGGTCGCGAAGCTCGCTGAGCTCGATCGACCTCTGGTCGCGCCCATAGCCTTCGTCACCCATGTCGAGGGTAAGCATCCCGTCTGCATAGCGCACAAAGACACCCTTGCGGATTTCGAGCTCGATCACCTGGGCGCCCTCACAGGAAACCACAAGATCAAACAGGCGGCCCGGCTCCTCAACGGTTTCACCGCCTGTCGCGCAAACGCAGTCGCCGCGCATCCTCTCAATCTCGTGCACCGGCTGCTGACAGAGCTTACCATCGCGCATGCTCAGTTCTCTCGGCACCGTCAACGCGCACTGCCACCCGCGTGCCACCGTCGGGCTTTTTGCCGTCGCATCGGGGCAACCCGACCACCCGATCATCAAACGCCGACCCGCAGCATCCTCAAAAGACTGCGGTGCGTAGAAATCAAAGCCGGCATCGACCATCGGGGGCATGCCCTGCCCGGCGATCTTAAAACTCGGCGCCTCCCAATCGGCCTCGATGGGAAACCACACGCACTGGTGCGGATTGCGGTAACGCCATCCATCGGCGGACACACCCTGCGGACAGCAAACGAGAATAAGCTCACCATCGAGCTCAAACAGATCGGGGCACTCCCACATAAAGCCAAACTTCTCGCCCAACTCAATGCGCGTCGCATAGCTCCAGTCCTCTAGATCGCTCGAGGTATAGACAAGCACGCAGCCGCGGTCGTCTTTCGTACGAGCGCCCAGAACCATGTAGTAGATACCATCGTGTTCAAGGATTTTGGGATCACGCACGTGCGTACCGATATCGTCGGGGTAATCGACCGGCCCAACAGTTATGCGCTTCTCGCCCAATTCGTCGGGGTTCTCGGCAACCACATGAATCTGGTTTTGCTCACGGCCCGTCAACACGTAGTCGTAATCATCGCGGTCAAAATGCTTGACGTTGCCGGTATAGAAGTAGTGAATCTTGCCGTCGTGTACAAAGGCAGAACCAGAATACGCTCCGCTCGAATCCAAATCGGAATCGGGGAACAGCACAGGGCCGCGATTCTCGTACGTCACAAAATCCTTTGTTGTCAGATGATTCCAAAGCACTGGACCGCCATGCGCAGCATCGAATGGATCGTATTGGTGATAGATGTGATACGTATCACCGATCTGCACCAAACCGTTGGGGTCGTTGAGCCAGCCAAGCTCAGGCTCCACATGGAACAGGAGCCTATCGGGGTCGGACGCGATGCGACCCGCCGTCTCATCCTGTCCGGCACGCCACTGCTCATAGTCCGCGCGTGTCACCTTATTTTTTTGATTAAACATCGCCGTTGACTTTCTCGTCTATGGGGAAGGACGCTCGACTCACACGAGCCGAACGCCCTTCCCCAAATGGACTTATCCTCAGATTACGCTGAACGGCTCAACTAGAAGCTGACATCGAAGCCAGCACCAGCGCCCTCTTCATCAGTGGTCGGCACGCCCTTTGCCTTGTTGTAGGCAAAGATCAAGACGATCGGCACGATAAAGGCGATGAGATTGCCAGCCACATACCACACGAGCGTCTCGGGCGTGACGATGAGCAGGCCAAGCACGCCGGTCAGACCCTGACCGATGGCGCGCACCTCAAAGAGCTTCACGAAGGCACCGCCGCAGCCTGCACCGATGCAAGCGCAGATGAACGGGATGATCGAGTAGCGCATGTTTGCAGCAAAGATTGCGGGCTCGGAGATACCGACCAGCGTCGGGATAAAGGACGACATGCAGATGTTGCGCTCTTTGGAATGCTTCTTGTGAATGAGGTACATGCCGATGGCGCCGCCGCCCTGGGCGATGATGGAAACCGACCAGATGGCCTGGATGTAGTTGAAGCCAGTCGTGGCGACGAGGTTTGCCTCGATACCCTGGATGAACTGATGCGTACCGGTAACGACGAGCGGCTGCAGGAATGCGGCAAAGACAAAGGCACCGAAGACGCCCATCCTGTTGTACAGGATATCGATTACACCGGCGAGGACGTCGCCGATCAGGTTGCCGAGCGGGCCGAACACGGTGAACAGGGCGACGTTAGCAAGAATCAGGGTAACGGTCGGGACAAAGACGAACGAAACGACCTCGGGGATGTACTTCTGGGCAATCTTTTCGACCTTGGCCATAAACCAGGCAGTCAGGATTGCAGGGAACACGCCGCCCTGGAAAGCAACCATGGGAATGGAGAGCGGACCAAAGTTCCAGTACTCAGCACCCGTCGGATCCATAACGAACGTGTTGCGGTTCATAAGGCTCGGGTGAACCATGACGATACCGACGAGGATGCCCAGAATCGGGTTACCGCCAAAACGCTTCACCGCGCTGTACATAACCAGGACAGGCAGGTAGTCAAACGTGGTGGCGATAATGGCAAAGAAGCTTGCGAGGTTCTTGAGGAACTCGCTGTGGTCGGCAAGGCTGCCCTCCATGCCAAAGAGGCCGTTGGCAACGATCAGCGACTTAAGGCCGATGATGATAGCAGCGCCGACGAAAGCGGGAATGATGGGGATAAAGATATCCGAGAATACCTTGAGGACCGAGAAGAACTTGCCCTTCTTGTCCGCCTCGGCGCCCTTGACCTCGGAAGCGCTGATCTCCTTAACGCCCGTCAGAGCCATAAACTCATCGTAGACCTTGTTGACGGTACCGGTACCGAAGATGATCATGAGCTGGCCGCTGTTGTACAGCACGCCCTTGACGCCATCGATGTTCTCGAGCTCGGCCTTGTTGTACTTGCTCGTATCCTTGAGCACCAGACGCAGACGCGTAACGCAATGCGTGGCGCCCTCGATGTTCTCCAGACCGCCGACGTTATCGACGACTTGCTGAGACACTACTTTGTAGTCCATGTTCCTCTCCATTCCCTTACGAAATCATAAAACGTTTTGATGCCATTACAGAGACGCGATCGTTGCATTTGCGCACTTGAGCGTACCGTCGGTGACCGTCAGTGCCACACCCTGGCCCTGCTTATTGCAGAAGCGAGCGTTGAGCGCAACATCATCGACAAAGATGGTCGCGATATCGTCGTCAACGACCAGGCGCACATGATGAGTGCCCTCGCCCTTAAAGAACAACGGACGCTCGAGGCCCATGTTGTTGACCTGGAACCACGGATACTGGGGGGCCGCCGTAAACTCGAGCTTGCCCTCACGCAGGTTGGCGCGGAACTCATAGGCAAGACCGGACTCGGCGTCCTCGGCAAGCTTCACCGAGAAGCCGGCAGCGTCTCCGGCGAGCTCGATGTCGGCATCGAGCATATAGGTGGAACCGGCATCCGCGGCGAGCACCTGCTCGACCTTGCCCGACTCGCAGGAAAGCTCAAAGGCCTCGACTGCCTTAGCCTCGCCAAAGGCGCCAAGCATGCTGTCAGGGAGCTTGGTGCCGAGCGTTCCGTCGGCACGCTGAACGATCTCGAGAGGCATAAAGGTGCCACCCCACAGGTAAGAGCTGGGATCGCCACCCTCGTCACGCGTAGGAACCCAACCAAAGAGAACGCGGCGCTCGCCATCAAATGCGGTACGCGCGGCATAGTACGCGCGGCCATCGAATGAATCGTCAGCAGGAGTGATCCAAGGACCGTTGATGGAGCGAGACATGCGGTAACGGGTCTTGTTGCCATCACTGTACTCGGAGAACACCAGATACCACCAGTCGCCCATCTTAAAGAGATCAGGCATCTCGAACATGGTGTAAAGGCCCGGATTCCACCAGTCGCCCTGGAACTCCCAGGTATCCAGGTCCTTGGAGGTGAACTTGACCAGACGCCCGGTCATCAGACGCTTGTCCTCGCCCACGCGCGTGCCGAGGATGAGCATGTACTCTTCGTTCTCCTCATCCCAAAGCACAAAGGGATCGCGCCAGTTGCGGTCATCGTAACCCTCCTGGGGCGGAAGCAGCGTCTCGGCGATGTTCTTCTCCCACTTGACGGCGTCGTCACTCGTTGCGTGAAGAAGAACCTGCTTCATCAAGCGTGCCTTGACCTTATCGCGATTGCAACCAGTGTAGAGCGCATGGTACTTGTCGCCCACCTTAAACACCGTGCCGGCATAAACATACTGGTCGACTTCCTCGTCGCCGCCACGCTCAAGGCTCTCGCCAAAGTCTTTGTAATTGACGAAGTCCTTGGTTGTCGCGAGTGCCCAGCCAAACGGCTCTCCGAAAGGTCCGGGGTTTCGCGTGTCACGCTGATGATAGAGATAGAACGTGCCGTCCTCGCCGTACGGCATGATGTCGCCCACCCAAATTCCCTCAGGCTGGTAATACACCTTGTGCATCCGAGACTTCCTTCCCACGTGATACTAACTCGGTACAACTGCAAGATATGTCAATCGTTTTCATATGTCAAACGTTTTCACACCAATACGTCTTTTCGCAGTTCCAGTCGTCGGCAAACGGTTGACATATGCCGGCGAACGGTCATCAGAGGCGTTTGAGGAATTCTTTTGGCACGGGATGAACTACGCGGTTTTGCCCTCAATGAGTTCAACGGGGAGCTTGGTATTCGATTCGGGCTTTTCACCGTTAACAAGAGCGATGATGGATTGCGCCGCGAGCTCTCCGATGCGATCGATATCTTGACGAACGGTTGTTAAGTCAGGCATAAACGTCATAGTGCGGCGGGCGCCATCCGCGCCCACGACCTTAATATCGTCCGGAGCGCTCAAGCCGCGCTGCTTCATCACGTTAAGACAGATAGCCGCCATCGTGTCGTCTCCCGCAAAGATGCCGTCAATATCGGGGTTCTCATCGAGGATCTTCGCAACGACCGCACTCTTTTCGTCATCGGACTTAACGAACTCGACCTCACGGACAAGCGCGGGCAAACCGGCCTGCTCCACAACATCGTGGTAGGCATCGGTACGCTTATTGGCAGGCATGCGCATGCGGCTATTGTTGCGCAGGCACAAGATGCGCGAACACCCGTCATCGATAAGACGACGCGTAGCAAGTTCGCCGATGCCATAGCTGTCGCTCGCAATCTGAACAGAGGCCTCGCCAAGGTCGCAGTCGATACCAACCAGACTCAAGCCCATCTCGGCATACGCCTCGGCACCGATATTAAGCGAGTTGACGATGACGCCATCAACCATATTGCGTCGAAGCATGTCGATATAAGAGCGCTCAAGCTCGGGTCGATTGGCGCTATTGCACAGCAGCATCTTAAAACCGTTTTCGGCCAGGGTATGCTCAATGACTTGAACCACTTGGGCATGAAACGGACTGCTGACATAGGGGACGATCATACCGATAAGATTCAGGCGACCGTTGAGCATGGCACGAGCGATATCGTTGGGCGTATAGTTGATGCGCTTCATCGCGGCATGGACCTTATCGCGGGTCTCTTGGCTAATATAGCCACGATTATTAAGCACACGAGATACCGTAGTAGGCGAAACCCCCGCCACCGCCGCAACTTCCTTGATGCCAGGCTTAGCCGTATCCTTAGAACGAGCACTCTCGCGAGCCATAGCACCCTCCCCCATCAACATGTCATACGTTTACATACGAACAAAGCATACCCCAACAAGAGCGGGAAGACGGTAACAGTACAAGTAAGTAAACGACTCATCCAAATAATTAGGAGAGTTCCGCCTAAAGGGTGACTACACAGGACCCCCGCCGGGGCTGTTTGGGCTACCTCTCAAAACATTCCGCAGGACGCAAAGAGGCTCGCCGCACGAAGTGCGCAGCGAGCCTCTATGCATGTCCGAGGACGTTTTGGGAGGTAGCCCAAACAGCCCCGGCGATCCTGCGGGAGTTGAGTCCCTTTAGAACTTGTCGTGGAAGGTACGCGCAATGACCTCGTCCTGCTGCTCCTTGGTGAGCGTGTGGAAGTTCACGGCATAGCCGGAAACGCGGATGGTCAGCTGCGGGTACTTCTCGGGGTGAGCCTGAGCGTCGAGCAGCGTCTCACGGTTGAAGACGTTGATGTTCAGGTGGTGGCCACCCTTCTCGGCGTAAGCGTCGAGCATGTGGACCAGGTTATCGGCCTGGGTCTCGGAAACTTCAGAAACCTTCATAATGTGTCTCCTTCGATTAATAGGCGCCGGCCGAAACCGGCGCACTAATCAGTAATCGTTATTGTTAGTATAGCACTAACAATAGTTACTCGCCCAGCTGATCAAGGTCGATATCGCCAAAGAACACCTGATCCTCCTTGCCGAGCGCACTCGGGATGATGGAGAAGGTGTTGGAGATGCCGTCCTGAGCATCGCGGAACGGGAGCTTGGAAACCGAAGACAGCGAAGCGATGGCGCCGTGGCTATCGCGCTTGTGCATGGGGTTAGCACCCGGGGCGAACGGCTGGCCAGCCTTGCGGCCGTCGGGCGTGGAGCCGGTCTTCTTACCGTACACGACGTTGGAGGTAATGGTCAGAACCGAGGTCGTAGGCACGGAGTTGCGGTAGGTATCGTTCATGCGGATGTACTCCATGAACTGGTGCACAACGTCGTGAGCGATCTGGTCGACGCGGTCGTCGTCGTTACCGTACTTGGGGAACTCGCCCTCGGTCTCGAAGTCGACGATGATGCCATTCTCGTCGCGGACGGGGTGGACCTTGGCGTACTTGATGGCGGACAGGGAGTCGGCCACGACGGAAAGGCCAGCGATGCCCGTAGCGAACCAGCGGTGCACGTGCTTGTCGTGCAGAGCCATCTGGATGCGCTCGTAGCAATACTTGTCGTGCATGTAGTGAATGATGTTCAGCGAGTTGACGTACACGCCAGCGAGCCACTTCATCATGTCGTTGTACTTGGCCACAACGTCGTCGTAATCGAGCGTATCGCCCTCGACGGCGCGATACTTGGGGCCGACCTGCTTCTTGGAGACCTCGTCAACACCGCCGTTGAGTGCGTACAGCAGGCACTTGGCCAGGTTGGCGCGAGCGCCGAAGAACTGCATCTCCTTGCCGATGCGCATGGAGGACACACAGCAGGCGATGCCGTAGTCGTCGCCATGATAGACGCGCATGAGGTCGTCGTTCTCGTACTGGATCGAGGAGCTGGCGACAGAAGTCTTGGCGCAGAACTTCTTGAAGTTCTCGGGCAGACGGGTCGACCACAGAACGGTCATGTTGGGCTCGGGGCTGGTGCCCATGTTCTCGAGCGTGTGCAGGTAGCGGTAGCTCATCTTGGTAACGAGCGTACGGCCGTCGACACCCATGCCGCCGATGGACTCGGTGACCCACTGCGGGTCGCCGGTGAACAGGGCCTGGTACTCAGGGGTACGGGCAAACTTGACCATGCGAAGCTTCATGATGAAGTGATCCACGAACTCCTGGATCTGCTCCTCGGTGAAGGTACCGTTGGCAAGGTCGCGCTCAGCGTAGATGTCGATGAACGTAGAGGTACGGCCGATGGACATGGCAGCGCCGTTCTGCTCCTTGACGGCAGCAAGGTAGGCGAAGTACATCCACTGGATGGCCTCCTGCGTGTTGGTAGCAGGGTTGGAAATGTCGAAGCCATAGGTCTCGGCCATCATCTTGAGCTCGCCGAGGGCGCGGATCTGCTCCTGCAGCTCCTCACGATCGCGGATGTTGTCGGCGGTCATGACCGTCGGGGTGGAAGCCTTCTGGGCCTCCTTGTCCTTGATCAGGTAGTCGACGCCGTACAGGGCAACACGACGGTAGTCGCCGATGATGCGGCCGCGGCCATAGCCATCGGGCAGACCGGTGATGATGTGAGCCGAGCGGCAAGCACGCATCTCGGGAGTGTAAACATCGAAGACGCCAGCGTTGTGGGTCTTACGCTCGAAGGTGTAGCGCTCGACAACGTTCTCGTCGACCTTATAGCCGTGCTGGCTGGCAGCCTGACAAGCGATGCGGATACCACCGTTGACGTGCAGCGCGCGCTTGAGCGGCTTGTCGGTCTGGAGGCCGACGATAGTTTCCTTCTCGCGGTGGGCGTTATCGATGTAGCCAGCGGGGTGGCTCACGATACCCGTGACGATCTTGGTGTCCATATCGAGGACACCGCCCTGTTCGCGCTCCTTAAGCAGCAGGTCGAGAACCTCGCCCCACAGCTCCTTGGTACGCTCGGTCGGACCGACGAGGAACGACTCGTCGCCCTCGTAGGGGGTGTAGTTCTTCTGGATGAAGTCTCGGACGTCAACCTCTCCCGTCCAAATGCCTTCCTTGAAGCCTTCCCATGCCTCCTGCATTGTGTAACCACGCTCCTAGTTACGTGTAATGCGGCGCTCTCTCACACCGCTGCTTATTGAATTCTTGAATGTTCGGCTTGCACTACCGGCTTCTTCCGTTCTTCACCACACGCTGGTGCAGAGAAAACGTTTGTCCACCTTGGAACTACAACCCAAAACCCAAGATTTCACCCGTCTGAGAAGGATAACATAGCGACCCTCTCCATCTGGGCTGTTATATGTTTCTTTTTTTATATCATAAGGGCGTTTTTTACAAACCCGCAGGAAATGCGAGCGCGAACAACTACCGTTCACCGATTTGTATGTTATTTTTCCTTGCCTTTGTACGACGTTCGCTCTAGCTGTTATGCCAGCTTTAGCAGGGTAAAGTGTCTCAGAGACCCTACAGAAACTGCAGGGCGGCCACGGGATCCCCCGTGGCCGCCCTGTGGCGTAGCTAGTTTTTAGCTTTGATTGCCGCTTGGCATTAGGCGGCTGCGGCGGCCTTGTCGGTCGTTGCCTTGCTATTGCCGTTGCCCTGGCCCTCAAAATGCTTGTAGCACCAGCTGGTGACCAGCGGGGTCAAAATAGCCGTCACGATTGCGCAGGCAGCAACCTGTGCCGTAGCCGTCGCGAGCACGGCGCCGCCGTACATGGCCCCGTTGACGCTTGCCATGGCAGCAGGCGTGGCCACATTGGCTCCGGCGCAGCTCGAAATGGCCGCACCTGCGACACCCGTACCGCCCGTGAGCTTATCGACCGCGATAACGGGAATTGCAAAGACCACCGAGCAGATCACGCCGAGCAGAATACCGGGGAGACCGCCATTAATGAGCTGGCCAAAGGTCATGGTCGAGCCCATGGCAAAGAAGACGAGCACGATGACGGCGGAAAGTGCCGGTGCCATCATCTTCTTAAAGCTCGGGAAGAGGTTGCCCAGAATAATGCCGACGACGATCGGCAGGATGGCGCCCACGAGCGACCAGCCGATCGGAGCCTGACCGGCAGCGCCGAGCACGATCATCGTGACCGGAGGGCCGACAACCAGCGTGGTGATGGCGACGGCGCCACGCTCGGCCTCATTGCCCATGGTGCCCATCAGACCAGCGTACATAGCGTTGTTGGCGCCGGTGCAAGCCGCCAGCATCACCATGGCAGAGATGCCAAACAGGTTGTCGTTGAACACATAAAGGATGAGCAGCGACACGGCAACGACCACGATCTGCTTGACGGCGATGATGATGGCGCCGCGTGCAGCGGCGGCAGGAGCACTCTTAAACGAAATCGTCGTACCGACGATGAGCAAAAAAGCGCCCACGAGCGGGCCTGCGCCCTGCTGGGTCATACCAAGCGTAAAGCTGCCGAGCGTTTTGAACAGGTCGGGGAATAGCGTGTTGAGCAGGCAGCCCAGCAAAAGCGGCACCAAAATATTGGCACCCGGGATGGAGGACATCTTAAAGAACGGCTCCTTTGCCGCCGGCGCCTCCACCGCAGTCGATTCACTCATATATATCTCCTTTGGATGCATGCGAATCGTAGCCGCACGCGCCTATGTCAGAAAGAAGGCGACGGTCCCGAGTCGCAGGAGCCGTCGCCGAATAATCATCGCGGGGTATTACCCGTCCAGGACGATGCCGCCGTCGCAGTCACCGATCTCGCCGTTCACGAAGCTGGCGAGGTCGGAAGCGAAGAACAGCACCATCTGCGCAGGCTCGCTGGCCTGGGCAGCGCGGCCCAGAGGAATACCGTTGATGATGCGCTGAGAGTTCTCGTCAGAGAGAATCGAGGTCATATCGGTCAACGTGAGCGACGGGCACACGGCGTTGCAGCGAACGCCAAACTTGCCGCCCTCCTTGGCGACCGCCTTGGTAAGGCCGTTGACACCGGCCTTGGAGCTCGCGTAGGCAGCGGTGCCAAGCAGGCCGCCGCCGATCTTGCCAGCAACGGAACTCACGTTGACGATAGTGCCGGCATGCGCCGCCTTAAAGTGCGGGTACACGGCGTTCATCATAGTGAAGGTACCGTTGAGGTTGATATCGATAGTGCGGCGCCACTCGGTGTCATCGATCTCGTCGAACTTCTTGGTGCTGATGACGCCAGCGCAGTTAATCAAGATGTTGGTTTGCGGCAGGTCCGTAAAAATCTGCTCGACGGTCTCGCGCGCCTTGGGCGCATCGGCGACATCGAGCTGATAGAACTTGTTGCCCTCGCCAAGCTCGGCCACTGCGGCCTCGCCCTTAGCAGCGTTCCTTGCGATGAGCGCGACGTGTCCGCCGCCCGCGACGATGCCCTTGGCGATCTCGAGGCCAATGCCCTGAGTGCCGCCCGTGACAATCGCGGTCTTGCCCGTGAAGTCAAATGCCATGACTCCATCCCCCTTTAATTTAGGTGTCTCCTTGCGGGAAGTTGGAGCATCGCACGTGGCGATAAATGAGTCCCAGTCGTCATGGTGGTGACAACCCCTCGCCTAACCGCGTGCATACTAGTTCTTTGAAACGCTTTAGCAATTGAATGATTTTAAGTCTTAATGAGCTCTTAATATTGCCCATTGTATGAGGCCCGCGTATGGGGGTATCATCTTCCACCGAAAATAGTTTCTAGTGTTAGGGGTTTTCGGTGGAAGATACCGATTTCCATGAGCTTGGGCGTCAGCTCTTTACCGAGTTTGGCAGCATGCACCAGCGCGTTTCGCGCTTTGCCGACCAGGCTCTGGGTGGCGAGATGGCCGTCATGCGCGCCCTCATGCGCGCCGGCGGCTCGCTCACGCCGAGCGAACTCGCTGATCGCGCCTGGGTCTCGAGCGCCCGCATCGCCAATATCCTGCGCGCCCTCGAGGCCAAGGGCTGGGTCGAGCGCGAGCACTCAAAGACCGACCGTCGTCGCGTACACGTCACGGTGACCGACAAAGGATTCCAGGTTATCGAAATCAAACGTCGGGAATTCGAGGACCGCACCGCGGCCTTCCTCGAGCAGCTTGGCGAAACAGATACCCAAGAGATGGTGCGCCTTCTTAGACGTGCCAACGAAATTATCGACCGCAATCAAGAAAGGAGAGATGCCGAGTGAGGATTCTCAAGCTCTTTAAAAAACATATCCTGGCACTGTTCGCAGCTATCGTACTTATCGTAATCAGCTGCAACGCCGATCTGGCGCTGCCTACCTATATGAGCGACATCGTCGACGTGGGTGTGCAGCAAGGCGGCATCGCGTCGCCCGTACCCGACACCATCCGCGCCGAATCGCTCGACGACCTCGAACTCTTTATGAGCGCCAAGGACGCCAAGGCTGTGGAGGCCGTGTTTAGCAAGGCTGACAAAAACGACATTCGAACGTACGAGGGCACCGAGGAAGAGCGTGCCGATGGAGGCAAGATTGCCGACATTATGAGCCTGCCCGAGACTGTTGTCCTTTCGCTCAACCAGGGCATCGACGCCAACTCCATGGGCGACATGATGGGCTCGTCCAGCGAGAAAGACGACAACGCTGCCCAGGCCATGCCCACCCCCGAGCAAATGGCAGCGATGACGCCCGAGCAGCTCGCCGAGATGCAGCAGAAGGCCGCGGCGGCGCAGAACATGCAAAAGCAGATTGATGCCGACGGCGGTAAGATCACTATGAAGAGCCTGCGCCTGGGTGTCGAGGGCGGTCTGGTAGACCAAAGCAAGCTCGTCGAGGGCGCCAACCAAATGGCGGACAAAATGGGCTCCATGTCGGGCTCCATCGTCACCCAGCGCGCCGTGAGCTATGTACAGGACGAGTACAAGGCGCAGGGCATCGACCCCGCCGACGTGCAGAACGCCTACCTGAGCCGCATGGCGACCACGATGTTTGGACTGTGCCTCGTGTCGCTCGTCGCCACCATCCTGACCGGTGCCGTGGCTTCGCGCACCGCCTGCTCCATCGCCCGCGACCTGCGCCGCGAGACCTTCAACAAGGTTATGCACTTCTCGCCGGCCGAGGTGGGCAAGTTTAGCCAGGCCTCGCTCATCACCCGCTGCACCAACGACATTCAGCAGATCCAGATGGCCGCAACTCTGTTTATCCGCATGTGTCTGATGGCCCCCGTCATGGGCATCGTCGCCGTCATGCGCGTCCTGGCCAACCATACCGGCCTGGAGTGGACCATCGCCGTTGCCATCATCGCGGTCTCGGCCGTCGTCGGCGTGCTTATGGGCCTCACCATGCCCAAGTTCAAAAAGATGCAAAGCTTTGTTGACCGCGTGAACCTTACCGCCCGCGAGCTGCTCGACGGCCTTATGCCCATCCGCTCGTTCAACCGCGAGGAACATGAGCTCGAACGTTTTGACAAGGCGTCGCTCGACCTGATGACCACGCAGCTCTACACCAACCGAGCCATGAGCTTTATGATGCCGCTCATGATGCTCGTCATGAACTGCATCACCGTGCTTATCGTCTGGTTTGGCGCGCAGGGCGTGTCCGACGGCGTGATGCAGGTCGGCAACATGATGGCGTTTATCTCCTACACCATGCAGATCGTCATGGCGTTTATGATCCTCACCATGGTTTCGGTCATCCTGCCCCGTGCCGAGGTCGCAGCCGAGCGCGTAGATGAGGTCATCACCTGCCCCACGAGCATCAACGACCCTGCCTCGCCCAAACTGCCCGCGGCCAGCTCGCCGCGCGGCGAGCTCACCTTCCGCGACGTGAGCTTCCAGTACCCCGATGCCCGCGCCGACGTCATTAGCGGTGTGAACTTCACCACGCATGCCGGTCAGATGCTCGGCATCATTGGCTCCACGGGCTCGGGCAAGTCCACGCTCGTACAGCTGATTCCGCGCCTGTACGACGTCACGGGCGGCAGCATTTCGCTCGACGGCATCGACGTGCGCGACATGACCCTTTCCGAGCTGCGCCGCCGCATTGGTTACATCCCGCAGCAGGGGCGTCTGTTCTCGGGCACCGTCGAGAGCAACCTCAAGTTTGCCGGCGACATGGTGAGCGATGATGACATGCGCCAGGCCGCGCGCATCGCACAGGCCGAGGACTTTATCGCCGAGCGTGAGGGCGGTTACGACTCCCCCATCAGCCAGGGCGGCTCCAATGTTTCGGGTGGTCAGCGCCAGCGTCTGGCCATCGCCCGCGCATTGGCCAAAAAGCCCGAGGTCGTGGTGTTCGATGACTCGTTTAGTGCCCTCGACTACAAGACCGACGCGCGCCTGCGCGAGGAGCTGGCCAAAAACGTTACCGACGCCGCACTCGTGGTCGTGGCCCAGCGCATCGCGACCATCATGCACGCCGACCAGATCATCGTGCTCGACGACGGCCACGTAGTGGGCACCGGCACGCACGAGGAGCTGCTGCGCAGCTGCCCGGCGTACCTGGAGATCGCACAGTCGCAGCTTTCCGCCGAGGAGCTGGGGCTTACCCAAGAAGAAATTGCAGCCGTCATGGAAGGAGGCGAGCGCTAATGGCAGACGAGACCAAGACTCAGATTCCCAAGCCCACCCGCCAGCGTGGTCCCATGGGCCGCATGGGTGGCATGCGTCGTGGCGAAAAGGCCAAGGACTTTAAGGGCACCATGAGGCAGCTGCTCGGCTATATCGGCCAGCACAAGATTGCCGTGTTTGCCGCCGTCGCCTTTGCCGTGTGCTCGGTCATCTTTAACATTGTGGGACCCAAGGTGCTCGGCCAGGTTACCACCAAACTGTTCGAGGGCTTGGTCGCCAAGGTCAACGGCACCGGCGATGTCGACTTTGCCTGGATCGCCAAGACGCTCGGCTTTTTGCTCTGCCTGTATCTGGCGAGCTCTGTCTGCAGCCTCATCCAGGGCTGGCTCATGACCGGCGTCACGCAAAAGATTTGCTACCGCATGCGCAAGGAGATCGCCGCCAAGATCGCCGTCGTGCCGATGAGTTACTTCAACGGCCACAGCAAGGGAGACGTACTCAGCCGCATCACCAACGACGTCGATACGCTGGGTCAGTCGCTCAACCAGAGCGTGACGCAGCTCATCACGTCGGTGACGCAGATTATCGGCGTGCTCGTCATGATGCTTTCGATCAGTCTGCCGCTTACTGGCGTCACCGTGCTCACGCTGCCGGCCGCCGCGATTATCCTGACCGTAATGATTCACTTCTCGCAGCCGTACTTCCGAGAGCAGCAGCAGGTTCTGGGCGCCGTCAACGGCATTATCGAGGAGGACTTTGCCGGCCAGAACGTCATCCAGGTGTTCGACCGCGCCGAGGCCTCAATCGAGGAGTTCGACCGTCAAAACGACCGCCTCTTTATTAGTGGCTGGCGCTCGCAGTTCCTGTCGGGCCTGATGATGCCGCTTATGAGCTTGGTGGGCAACATGGGCTACGTGGGCGTCGTCGTGGTGGGCGCGCAGCTCGCACTGACCGGCAATGCCACGCCCGGCGACATCCAGAGCTTTATCCAGTACGTTCGCAACTTTACGCAACCCGTGCAGCAGCTGGGCAACGTGAGCAACACGATGCAGTCGATGGCTGCCGCCACCGAGCGCGTCTTTGAGTTCCTGGCCGCGCCCGAGGAGGAGCAGAAGGCCGACGCGCAGATTCCCGAGAAGCGCCCCGGCCACGTGGAGTTTGACCATGTCAAGTTTGGCTACACGCCCGACAAGACCATCATCCACGACTTTAGCTGCGAGGCGCAGCCCGGCCAAACCATTGCCATCGTCGGCCCCACCGGCGCCGGCAAGACCACGCTCATTAAGCTGCTGCAGCGCTTTTACGACGTGGACGACGGTTCGCTGCGCGTCGAGGGCGTCGACGTGCGCGACTGGGACCGCGCGGCGCTGCGCGGCGAGTTTGCCATGGTGCTGCAGGACACCTGGCTGTTTAACGGTACCATCCGCGAGAACATCCGTTACGGACGCCCCGATGCGAGCGATGCCGAGGTCGAGGCCGCTGCACGTGCTGCACGCTGCGACCACTTTATCCATACGCTCGCCGGCGGCTACGACTTTATGATCAACGAGGAGGGCACTAACCTGTCGCAGGGTCAGCGACAGCTCGTGACCATCGCCCGTGCCATTTTGGCCGACCGCCCGGCGCTGATTCTGGACGAGGCGACCTCCAACGTCGATACCCGCACCGAAGAGCTCATCCAGCGCGCCATGGATGCGCTGATGCAGGGCCGCACGAGCTTTGTCATCGCGCACCGCCTGTCCACGATCCGCAACGCCGACGTGATCTTGGTAATTCGCGACGGCGACATCGTCGAGAAGGGCACACACGACGAATTGCTCGCCCAGGGCGGCTTCTACGCCGATCTGTACAATTCGCAGTTCGACGAAGCGGCGTAAGCCCAATAACCATAGCTACAAAAAGATGGCCCGCTGATTACGTAGAATCGGCGGGCCATCTTTTGCCATTGCGCGCTTTAAAACAACCTAGAAGCAATCGCGATAACGTGGCCAGGCAAGGAGTGCCAGGGTCAGCGTCACGCCGATCTGGATGAGCGTCTGTTTGATATCGAGCGTGCCAGTAATCGCTACGGTGCGCAGCAGCGTCACGAATGCCTGGGGCAGACCGCCCAAAAACCAAAGTGCGGCACCGAGCAGCATCTTGTCACCCATTTCGGGCTCAGCGTCACACGCCTCCGTGAGCGCGCGATACGCACGGACCTCAAATGCAATCACCAATGCGATACCGGCGATTGAAACGAAAAGCGAGATTGATGACACTACGGGCACGAGCGGCGGCGCGACCGCACCTGTCGTCGCCTCCATAAGCACAAGCATCCCCGCATACGCGCAGGCCACGCCTGCAAGCGCCAACATGGACCGGCGAGCCTCCTGCCGGCGAACGATTGTCGTCACCCCACGAAACCCTCGAGCCATCGCCCTCTCCCCTCTCATCAAAGTCTTGCGGTTACTCGCCGCAACCGCTCTCGATCAGCTCAACCAGTGCATCGACGGCGGCTTGCTCGTCAGCACCATCGGCCGCAATCTCGACATCGCATCCGCACGCCATCCCCAGACCCATAACCATGAGAATCGACTTAGCATCCTTGGGGTCGCTGTCCTTGGTAACGTTGCGCACGGTCACCTTGCTCCCAAACCCGGATGCCTTCTGAACAAACAAAGAGGCAGGGCGGGCATGGATACCGCTTGCGTTTACAACGGTCGTGGTCTTTGAATACATCCGAGTCCTTCTTTCGATCAAGGTTTCCAAAAGCCGCCGGGACACCCACTCTACAGGCATCCCGGCGAGAGGGCCGAGCTACTCGACCACGATGTTGTCACTCGCGGTGTCGGCGCCGTTACTTGCGATGAGCTTCTTGTAGTAGAAGAAGCTCTTCTTCTTGCCACGCTTGCCGGTGCCGTCGCCATGGTCGTCCTGATCGACCGAAATCTGGCCATAGCGTTTAGTCATCTCGGACGTACCGGAGCTGATGAGATCAATGGGGCCCCACCAGGCGTAACCGAAGACGTCAACGCCGTCGAGAATTGCCTGATGCATCTGCTCGACATGCTCCTTCATGTATTCGATATGAGCATCGTCATCGCAATAACCGTTCTCGTCGCGGTTCTCGGTCATGCCGTTACCGTTCTCGGCGATAAAGATCGGCAGGTGATAACGGTCGTAGATGTGGTTAAGCGTGATGCGGAAGCCCACCGGATCGATCGGCCAACCCCACTCGGTCATCTCGAGGTACTGGTTCTTAATCTCGGTCAGCAACTTGCCGGAGGGCTCCGGGGACACCTTGCCCTTGTAGCGCATGATGTAGGTCATGTAGTAGCTGATCGAAATATAGTCGACGGTACCGGCCTTGAGGGTCTCGAGGTCACCGTCTTCCATCTTGATGTCTACGCCGTAATCGCGGAAGAAGCGCTTGACGTAGTAGGGATACTCGCCCTTGGCCTGGATATCGGTGAAGAACCAGTTGAAATGATCCTCGAACAGCACCTGGAGCTGGTCCTCGGGCTTGGAGGTCTCGGCGTAGTTCTCAAGACGGCAGAGCATGTTGCCGATATGTGCCTCGGGGTCGATCTCACGCAGCTTGATGACAGCTTTGGCGGACGCGACAAGCTGGTTGTGCGCGACCTGGAACTTCTCGGGCCAGCGCCCGGCATAGGGGTTGGAGCCGTCCTCGTTCTCATCCCAGATAACACCGCAGCAGGTGCAGGGGTTGGCATACACGTGGTTAATCTCGTTGAAGGTCATCCAGTACTTGACCTTACCCTTGTAGCGACGGAAGAGCGTCTCGGCGTAATGCTCGAAGGCGTCGACAACGTGACGGCTCGCGAAACCGTTATACTCCTCTGCCAGGTGGAGCGGCATATCGAAATGGTTGAGGGTAACCATGGGCTCAATGCCGTGCTTGTGGCACTCGTCGAACACCTTATCGTAGAAGGCCAAACCCTCCTCGTTGGGCAGCGCGTCGTCTCCGTTTGGGAAAATACGGCTCCAGGAGATGCTCATACGGAAGACGCCGAAGCCCATCTCGCCGAGAAGCGCAATGTCCTCCTTGTAGGTGTGGTAGAAATCAATGCCGCGACGCTTGGGAAAATCGTAGGCCATCTCATTTGCCTTGCGAGCGGCAAGGGACTGACGCGTCACGGAGTTGAGCGGGCCGCCCTCGACAATACCCTCGCGGGCGCACGTCTCGCGGTCGAGCAGGATGACGTAGTCCGAGACGGCCGGTCCGCGTCCGCCCTCGTTCCAGGCGCCTTCGACCTGGTTGGCCGCCGTAGCGCCGCCCCAGAGGAAGCCCTCCGGGAAGGCATCACCAAAGTCATAAGTAGAAAGATCAATCATGCTATGTCCTCATCTCTCAATGGTCGGAATCAATAGGTAACGGGTCGTTTTGGATTTAGAAACGTGCACGGGTTCCACGACGCTACTTCGCGGCGAGTGCACGCACGACGGGCATCATTTTCTTGGCCATGTGCAGCTCGGCACTGATGGTCATGAGCGTGTCTTGGGCGTGGACAAAGAGCAACGAGTACTCGACCTCCTCGCCACCGGCCTGACGCTGGATCATCTCGGTCTGGGACTTATGGGCCTCGAGGATCTTCTCGTCGGCCTCCGCCAGATGGGCCTCTGCCGCGTCGAAATCGAACTCTGCCAGGGCGTCCATCGCCTTATCGATACAGGCACGGCCGTCACCGGCGTTGATGATGACGTTCATCGCAACGGCGGGAATGTTAATGGGCTCTTCCTCGGCCATCGTGGTCTCCTTTCCTGTGGCCCCGGTCGTTTCCACAACCGGGGCATCGAATGATTACGCAATCCAGGGCAATGGGCCCCGGCGTCTCGCCTACTCGGCGACGGCGGCTACGGCAGCAGCCTCTTTGGCGGCCTTCTTCGCCGCCTTCTTGGCTGCCTTTTCAGCTGCTTTCTCTTCCTCGACCTTGCATTGATAGTTGTCGGCCGCCTTGAAGAACGGGAACCAGAGAATCGCGGCGATCAGCAGGTTCACGCAAACCAGGGCGACGTTGCGAATGTCGCCACCGGACATAAAGAACGCCGAGACAGCATTGGGCAGGAAGTTCATGTCGAAATTCTCAACGTGAAGGCTCGCCCAGCCCATGCTCATCCACAGATAGGCGTTGGCCGGCAGGATGATGGCTTGAAGCACCATAGGGATGAACATGAAGGGGTTGGCAACGATTGTAGAGAACACGAGCGGCTCGTTGATGTTGAACAGAGACGGGACGATCGTGGCGCGACCGAGCGTTTTGTTTTTCTTAGACTTGGCAAAAAGCATGTAGAAAGCCAGCGGGAGCGTGGCGCCCTCGCCGCCGATCATGATGTAGCGAGTAATGCCGTAGGCGTTGATATTCGTCGGGGTAAGGCCGGCGGCATATGCAGCCATATTCTCGGCAAGGGCGGACTTTTGGATGGACTGCTGGATGGGCGAGAAGACCCAGCCGGAGATGCCGAAGAAATAGAAGGTGTCCATGACGAGCGGAATCGCAATAGTGCCAGGGAGCGTCTGAGCAAAGCCGGTGACGGGCGACAGAATGATCGCAACGGCGCCAAAGACGTCAACCTGAAGCATGTTGGTGAAAAGCCACGCAACGAAAAGCGACAGCAAGACGGCGATGATGTTATCGAACCAGTTCTTGACAAAGTCGGGGACCATGCTGTCCTCCGAGAAGAACGTCATGCGAGCCATGCGCTTGTAGATGAAGCCCACGACAAAGCCCACAACCATGGCGGTGAACATACCGCCTGCGCCGAACTTGGCCATCTGAAAAACGTAACCGTCTTCAGTGATCGTAGGATTCATGCACAGCATGAAGGCGCCTATACCGGTGAAACCGGCAATCATGCTGCGGTTCTTGCGATCTTCCTTAACCGCGACGTTGTGCGGAATGATAAACGCCATAAACAGGCCAACGAGACCGAAGCTGAACGTCGTGAGAGGCGACAGATCGGGGAGCGTCGGGACAAAACGGCGGATGATGTTCCAAAGGCTCGGGATTGCCGAAACCATAGAGAAGGGAACGATGTAGAGGACCGCGTCTGAGATGACGCCGAACCAATAAGTTGAGGTAAGCTTGTTCATCACGGGGACGACATGCTCGGTGATCCACGCCTGGACCGCTTCCATGAACTTTTGCAGCATGTTGTCCCCTCCTAGTCTTCGTCAAGCAGGTCGTAAGCATCCTCGAGGATGCTCTCGCCGTCGAGTGCCGCATAGTAATCCGGGTCGATGGCCATGACCTTCACGCCATGAGACGCCACCTGCGCCTGGATCTCGGGCACCTCGGAGGCGAAGTGCGGACCAAGCAGAAGGACGTCAATCTTGTCGGCGTAATCCATAATCTCGGACTTGCTGACTGCCTTAATGGTGCAGTTGAGTCCCTTGGACTTTGCCACCTTGCGCATACCGGCGGCCATGAAACCCGTCGAAGCGCCGATACCGCAAGCGAGGAGAATTCGGACGCATCCGTTCTCGTCTGCCATGAGGGGTACTCCTTTCCCAATAAACGAGTCCGCAGCGGCTCGGTTGCCGCCTCGGTCCTCGTACGTTTGGGGAGACCGTGTCGACCCGGCTCCCCTTGACCGTGACTGCACTATACGGCCTGCCCCTACCCTGCCGCGAACCCTCTTTTTGCCGCATGGCGGCAAAGTGTCAGGTTTTCCGCCGTGGCGGCAATGCCACAGTCTTTCCGTTCATACGGCAAATTGGGACTTTTTCGCCCACGACCCTCTGCGATACCATGGCGCATGATGACAACATCGGGGCGCTTCATGCCCCGTGGGATGCGCCCTCGGCGGGCGCACGCTTCTATCTCGTTGGGAGTCGGCCGTGGCAAGCGCAAAGCAAAACCGAATCAACCGCATGGTCGATATTCTGGAGCATGCTACTTCATGGGTCTCCGCCTCCATGCTCGCCACCATGCTGGGCGCAAGCGAGCGTTCCATCCGCAACTATGTGACCGAGATCAACGGTCAGGGCGGCACAATCATCGAATCGTCTAAGGAAGGCTACCGCCTAGCACATGCCGACGAGGTCCTTTCCTCACCGGCGTGCGCCAGCATTAAGTCCGCGCCCGAGCGGGGTGGGGAGCCCACGGACGGCATCGGCATCGATGCCCGCTGCAACTATGTGGCATCGCACCTGGTCAACGCTCGGGAACCACTCTCGGTCTTCGATCTTGCCGCCGAGCTCTGCATATCCGAAAGCACGCTTGCGAGCGCCGTCATGCCCGAGGTTCGCGAACTCGCCGGCCGGTTCAATCTATTCGTCGAGACGCATGATTTCAAGGTGAGCCTCACTGGCCTCGAGCGCAACAAGCGCAAACTACTCGGGCACATCGCCACCCATAACTCTTACGGATATTTCTCATCGACGCGCACGCTCGAGAGCATGTTCCCCAATTTCGACGTCCAGCAGATCCTTGCGAGCCTCGTCGAAATCTGCCAGCGATCCGAACTCTTCATCAACGATTACGCGCTCTCCAACCTGCTCGTCCATCTCATGGTAATCATCATTCGCCTCACCTCGAACAACGAGCTCAGCGAAGTCGATGGCCCCATCGACGGTGACGGCCTCGTAGCGCAACTCTCCCAACGCGACCAAATCGTTCGCTGTGCGGAGCATATTGCGTCCTATTTCGAGCAGGAGTTCGGTTGCGAGATTCCCCGCGCTGACTTCCAGCAAATCCTCTTGCTGTTGGCGCTTTCGATCGAACGCGTCGAATACCGCGAGCTCGATTTTGAAAAGCTGGCAAGTATCATCGATCCAGCATTCGTGGATACCGTGCTCGAGATCCTCGACGAAACGGGCGCCCGCTATAACATTCCACACTTCATCGACGAACCCATGCGACTGCAACTCGTGCTTCACATGTTCAACGCCTACCAACGCGCCGTCTACCACGTAAGCTATCCCAACCCGCTCGCCTCACAGATCAAGAGCGAATACGCGCCCGTCTACGACATGGCCGTCTACTTAACGCACCGGTTCTCGACCGCCATGAATGTCGAAATCGGCGAAAATGAAATCGCGTTCGTTGCGTTTCACATTGGCGCGTATTTCGAGCGCGTCGCGGCGCCCAACAACCTTCTCACCTGCACAGTAATCGTCGAGGACTACCATGACTTCGCGCATAAACTCGTCGACGACCTAGAGATCGCACTCAAAGACGAAGCGCAGATTATCTCGATCATGAGCTGCGACCGCTATCTTTCCGAGCCGCCCGGATGCGACGCCGTCATCACCACCATCGATGTGACCGTCCCCGCCGGATGTGAGAAGATTCTGATCGGACCCATCCTCACCAAGCAGAACCTGCGCAAGGTGCGCGACCGGCTGGCCCGCATCCAAGAAAAGCGTCGCCACAACTATGCGCGCACGCTACTGCGTCATCTGATTAAGCCGGAGCTCTATTGCCGCAGCGTCAACGCGACGAACGCCGCAGCCTGTATCGACGAGCTCGGTACTGCCGCAATCGCCGCTGGCTATGTCGACGCCGACTATGTTGCCGACGTCCACCTTCGCGAAGGAGTTTCCTCCACGGCATTCACCGATTGCCTGGCCGTGCCACACGCGATTTCGGTCTACCCGAAACGTTCGTTTATCGCCGTCGCGCATTGCGACACACCCATCCCCTGGGGACGGCACGACATTCGATTTGCTCTCATGATCGGCATCACGCAGGACGATATGGGGCTTTTCCGAGACGTGCTCGACCTTATCATCGAGGTCTTTAGTAACGTCGAGAACACCATGCGGCTCCTTCAGACAGACGCCTACGACGAATTCGTTGACACTTTCTGCCGCGGCATGTCGTAGACGATGCCCCGCGACATCATTCCATTCCAGGATCAGTTGACGTTTACCCAGATAAAACCTGCCAAAATAAACCTGTCCCTTTTTGGTAGGTTTCGGGGTGACAAGGGCTTGCACTTTAGCGTGCGACAGCGGATAATGCCGAACACTCAACAATACGCTTATTGCTCTTTCTATAGATTGAGGAGGCCCCTATGGCCATGGAATTCAAACGCAGGCTGCCGATCCCCATGGAGATCCGCGAGGAAATGCCGCTTTCCGCCGAGCTTACCGCTAAGAAACAGGCATTTGACGCCGAGGTCGCCAAAGTCTTTACCGGCGAGGACGCACGCAAGGTGCTCATCATCGGCCCGTGCTCTGCCGACCGCGAGGATTCGGTGCTCGAGTATATGAACCGACTGGCCAAGACCGCCGAAGAGGTCAAGGACAAGCTCATCATCATTCCGCGCGTCTACACCAATAAGCCGCGCACCAAGGGCACCGGTTACAAGGGTCTTCTGCACAACCCCAACCCCGAGGCTCCCGACGACCTGCTCGAGGGCGTCAAGGCCATCCGCCATATGCACCTGCGCGTTATTGAGGAAACGGGCTTCTTCACCGCCGACGAGATGCTCTATCCGTCCAACTACCAATACCTCGTTGACCTGCTGAGCTATGTTGCCGTGGGCGCACGCTCGGTCGAGAACCAGGAGCATCGCCTGGTGTCGAGCGGCATTTCGGTGCCCGTCGGCATGAAGAATCCCACTGCCGGCTCCACCACCGTTATGCTCAACTCCATTTACGCCGCGCAGGCGCACCAGAGCTTCATCTTCCGCAACTGGGAGGTCGAGTGCGACGGCAACCCGCTTGCACACGCCGTTATGCGTGGCTACATCGGTCTCGATGGGCGCACCTACCCCAACTACCACTACGAGCACCTCGAGCGCCTGGCCGAGCGCTATACCGAGCACGCCGGCTACGCCAACCCGGCGGCGGTCATCGACTGCAACCACGACAACTCGGGTAAGCGTCCGCTGGAACAGTATCGCATTTGCAAGGAAGTGCTCGACAGCTGCCGCCGCAACGAGTCCATCTCCAAGCTGGTCAAGGGCTTTATGATCGAGTCTTACCTGGAGGACGGCAACCAGCCGGTCGACGGCGGCGTCTTTGGTAAATCGATCACCGACCCGTGTCTGGGCTGGGAAAAGACCGACTACCTCATCCACGAGATCGCGGAACGTATTTAATTACGCGGTTTTACCAAACCGCGTAACGGCTCGACGCTGCAAACCCGTCAGAACGGCAATCTGCCTTTCAGCTTCGACGGCATGACCAAAAGGTCAATGCCGCCTCGTTTCAAGGCACCTTGCTCGCTCTGGCGGATTTTCGCTGACGTTTTTCTACCTGCGTCGTTGCCAGAGCTGGCACTTGGAGACGCTCCTTTTGGGTAATCGTTGGGGACGTTCTTGTTTGACTAGTCGTTTAAGAACGTCCCCCAACGACTAGCCCTCGTATCGTATGCGCGCTGGGCTTCGGGGGCCAGGCGCACCCTGTTAAACATGCCCTCGGGTCGCACGTTTCCCTTCGAATCGATCATACAAGCCCCCAATCTGTTTGGTTTCCCCAGATTGTGAGCCCGCACACCCGAGCCGCACGGCCCGCCGTTCAGCTGAAACCACCTGCCAAAAAGGGACAGGTTTATTTTGGCATATTTTATCTGGGCAAACATCCAAACCGCCGTAAGGGAGTTGCCTTCCCTCGCGGCGGTTTTCTAGCAGAAAAACCAAGTGAGTAGGCTTTTTGCAGGAAGCCAAGTACGCCCCAAAACACCACGACTCTGACCTGCGGTTTTATTGAGCATTTGTCGCGATGTGCTCGGCAGGTTCAAAAAAGTCTACTCACTTGTATCTGAGACACACCAGGTTGGCAAAAACCGCCGCGAAAGGACCCCTGGTCCCCTCGCGGCGGTTATACGCCTCTGATTTTGCGAAGGTTTTGCCCGCTTGTTACTCGCTGTAACGGGTGGCTATGGCAGCTCGCACCATGCCGGTGCTCATGAGGTAGGTCACCAGAAAGTAGCCACCGTATGCTGCCAGGAAGGTTGCACAGGTGAGGCCCACGGTGCCGCCGATGCTCATATTTCCGAATATGCTCACGATCTCGATGATCACCTTAAGTGCCACAAAGGAGTGCGCCAAGCCCACTGCCAGCGGGAACAGGAAGAATACCGCTTGCTGCGCCATCACCGAATGGCGAATCTGGCGGTCGTCGCAGCCGATCTGTGCCAGCACACGATAGCTGCGGCTGCCATCGGCCACGTTGGAGAGTTGCTGGATCGACAGTATCGCCGCGCATGCAACGACCAATACAAAGCCGATGTAGATGGCTAGGTAGCTAATAAGACCGTTCATTTGCGCTGCTTGCGCGTACATCTCGGAGCGTGTGATGAAGGTTCCCCACGACCCCGGCTCCTTGCCGTCAACGAGCAGATTGTCGAGCACAGTGTATTTAATACTCTCGTCTGCCTCGGTCGTATCCATCCCCTGTTTGTAGTTAACGAGCAGGCTACTGGAATACGGCTGCAGATTAAGTTGGGACAACAGCTCGTCGGCAACGACGACGGTACCCGGATTACTGCCCATCGCCGAGTTGGCGATGGCCGCCGCATCTTCGTCCGACTTATCGGTTGCGGGCTTGAGCGTATGCCCGCCCAAGGTAAGGGCATGGCCGCCAGCCATATACTTGGTGTACAGGTCGACCAGCTCGCCGCCCATATCACACGTGAGCAGATACTGGTCGTGACCGATGTGCACCGGCTCCTCGCCCATCATCTGACGCAGTTTGTTGTACTGGCTCGCCGGCGTCACAAACAGACCCATCGTATCGGCATTGCTACCCCCGAACGCCTTGGGAAGCTTTTCGCCCATGGCCTTGCACATTTCACTTGGAGTCACCGAAGGATCCGAACCGCCAAGCGGGTAACTCAGATACGAATCGATCTGCACATGCTCACCGGCAACATCGGCAATATTGACCTTCTTGCCGGTCTCGTCGTTGTTGTCCGCCGACTTGCCCTTACGATCGCCGTGCCATGGATCGCCGTGCCATGCGGGGTACAAATCGACCGTTGTATCGGCCAGCACCATGCGATCGGCTTCAGGCGGATTGACGTACTCTTTGTAGTAGTCGAGCGTATCGGGCGTGTAATAGACATACGTCTGCGACATGTCGGCCGGATTATAGCGCTCCAGATTCTCGTTCATCACATTGGCAATCGACATACCGCACGTCACCGAGGTGATGGCCAAAAACAGGAGCATCGCGATGACGCCCATCGAAAAGCACACCGTGTTGACCTTGGCCGCAAGCTGGCGCACGGTAAACATGTTGAGGCCGCGCCAATACACGCCGCGCAGGCTCTGCAGCAGCTTGATGAGCATGCCCGAGAGTCCCCAGAACAGGGCAAAGGTGCCCACGGTAACCATAGCGGTCGTAATACCAAACTGGTTCATGGCCTCTTGCAGCTTGCTGTCCGTCGCGGTTAGCGGGAACCCATCACGTAGCAGACGGTAATAGGCCACGCCCACAAGCACCGCGCCCACGGCAAAGATGGCAATCGCGATCCAGGGGTTGCGCGTCTTGATGCTCTCGTTGCGACGCTCGGCACCCATAAGCTCGATGAGTTTGGTACGACGCACGGCGCGAAGGTTCAACAGTAGCGTGAGCACAAACATTACGAGCATGCAGGCAAGGGTCAGATTGAACGCATGCACCGAGAAAAAGAAGTGGAAATTGGCGATCTGTGTCTTAAAAAGCGAGGCCGTAAAGAACGTCATGAGCTGGGAGAGTCCCACACCCAGCACAATGCCGACGACAAAGGCCACGACCGATACTATCACCGTCTCGAGCGCCATGATCGTGGCGACGCGCCCGCGCCCCATGCCGAGCACCTGGTACAGGCCAAACTCCTTCTTGCGGCGTTTCATGATGAAGTTATTGGCATACACCATTAAAAAGGCCATGACACCGGCCAAAAAGTACGTCAGGTAACCGAGCATGCTGCCCATAACCTGCGCCAAGCCCTCTTCATCGATTCCGGCGATATCGACCTGCATCGAGATGGTGTTAAAGGCATAGAAGACCGTGACGCCCAGGGTGAGCGTCAAAAGGTAGACGAGGTAATCGCGGCCGGCGCGGCGGACGTTGCCCCAAGCGAGTTTACAGAGCATCGGAGCCCTCACCGCCCATCATGGCAACGACCTCCATAATGCGGTCGAAGAACTCTCGGCGGTCGGTGTCGCCGCGGCGCAGCTCGGTGAAGATCTTGCCGTCGCGGATAAACAGCACGCGGCTCGTGTAGCTGGCGGCAAAGCTGTCGTGCGTGACCATGAGCACCGTGGCGCGCAGGCGGCGGTTGAGGGCCTCCAGGCTCTCGAGCAGCAGGCGGGCACTCTTGGAATCGAGGGCACCGGTGGGCTCGTCGGCCATGATCATGGTGGGGTCGGTGACGAGTGCGCGAGCCGCGGCAACGCGCTGCTGCTGCCCGCCGGACATCTGGTAGGGATACTTGTCGAGCACCTGACTGATGGACAGGCGCGCTGCCACATCCTGCACGCGGGTCGAGATCTCTGCCGAGTTTGTGCGGGCGATGGTGAGCGGCAGGGCGATGTTCTCGCGTGCCGTGAGCGTATCGAGCAGGTTGGAGTCCTGGAAGATAAAGCCGAGCTCCTCGCGGCGGAACTGCGAAAGCTTGGCCTGCTTCATGCGCGTCACGTCCTGGCCGTTGATGCGGATCGTGCCGCTCGTGGCGCTATCGATGGTCGACACGCAGTTGAGCAACGTTGACTTGCCCGAGCCCGAAGCGCCCATGATGCCAACAAATTCGCCGCGGTTGACAGTAAAGCTGACGTCGTTGAGCGCGCGGGTCACGTTGCCCAGCGCTCCATATACCTTTTCGAGATGCGCGACCTCCAGTACCGGGGTCGCCATGTGCGTGCTTTGCATACCGAGTCCTTTCTTGCGATTAGTCTACGGCATCTATAGTCGCAAGAAGACGAGTCGGCTACCATCGATATGGCTTACGCTTGCCTTACCGTTGTGTAAGGTACGGGTAGCTACCCTGCCACGTGTTGATGTTGAGAGAGGACTCCTGTTGAAGACTGTTCATGTTGCCGCTGGGATCATTCGCAAGGATGGATCTGACGAGCTGCTTGCCGTGCAGCGCGGCTATGGCGACATGCAGGGACTTTGGGAGTTCCCCGGCGGCAAGCTCATGCGCGGCGAGACGCCCGAGGACGCCGTACGCCGCGAACTCATGGAAGAGCTGCGGGTAAAAGTCACCAACCTGCGCGATTTTTACACCGTTGAGTATGACTACCCCGATTTCCATCTCTCGATGGAGTGTTACTACTGCTCGCTCGCCGATGAATCCGATGAACCCCAGAAGCACGACCGCCAGCTCGATATCCGCTGGATTCCGCGCACCTCGCTTGCCACGGTTGAGTGGATGCCCGCCGACAAAGGGCTTATCGATGCTCTGATTGAGTTGAAGGAAGATCGGCTTGAGGCCAACGGCACTGCCAACGACGCCGAGGCCACCACGACCGACAAACCCGCCACCAAATCCAAGCGCGCACCTAAGCGCCGCAGCAAGAAGCGTCCCAAACCCGGTCTGCTCGACGGCATCGATACCTCGGACCTTTCAGCCGACGAGCGCGAACTGGTGCGCCGTCGCGCCGCTATAAAAAAGTCCATGAAGGGCAACAAGCGTGCGAACACCAAACCCGAGCTGCTCGTACGTCAGCGCCTGCGCGCCGCGGGCCTCACGGGCTATCGTTTGGAATGGAAGGTTCCCGGCAAACCCGATATCGCCTTCCCCGGGCGCAAGATCGCCATCTTCGTCAACGGTTGCTTTTGGCACCGCTGCCCCAAGTGCAACCCTAGCAAGCCCAAGCGCAACGTTGAGTTTTGGGAGGCAAAGTTCCGTCGCAACGTCGAGCGCGACCGCGCTGCCATCGACGCGCTTACCCAAATGGGCTGGACGCCCATAACCATCTGGGAATGCGAACTCAAAAAGGACCGCATCGACGCCACCATGGAAAAGGTCATCGAGCAGGTGCGCACTGCAGAGCCGCAGCGCTAGGAACGAGCCGTCCACACGCCCCACACAGGCAAGCCACATCCGTGCCACAAACCTTAGAAAGCCCTTAAGCCCAAAACCTTTCAAGAGTGTTACTCGATAGCTTTTACCTGCGGTTTCATCGCAACGTCAAACCTCATTAAGCCTTTCTTTAGCACTTCTTTGCAGCAGCCGCGGCATAATACTGCCAACGCACGGGACCTAGCAGCACACCCCGTGCGCAACCTTTTGGTGGACATCGAGGAGGCCGCATAAGCATGCATTCTTCCAATGACGCAGCACAGCAGCCATCCCTAAATCATGCAAACCTTTTCTCCTTCCCCCCGACACAGAGAAACGGCCTCCTCGACTCCCCCACCACAAAAGCCAAACGCTCAACCGACCAGAGCCACAACTTGCGAGCATCGTTCGAAAAGCTCCAAGCATCCCTAAACAAGTCATTCCCCAACCAAGCCCGGGCATACTAACCCCCCACCAACAAAGAAGCCCTGACGCCCCACCCCTTCAGCCCCAACGCCACAAGGGCGATCGAGCAGGACGGCTTGGGCGGGTCCCCGTACTTAGTTTCCAAAATCATTCCGCAGCGCGAAGGCTTCTTATTATTTTCAGACCTAACGCCACAAGGGCGACGACCTCGAGTAGGTCAACCTGGGAGGGACGAGGGCTTAGTTCCTCAATCTTTCCGCAGGGGGCAAAAAGCCTCGCCGCACGAAGTGCGCAGCGAGGCTTTTTGCATGCCCGAGGACGATTGGGGAACTAAGCCCTCGTCCCTCCCCGGGATATGTAGCGAGTCGGAGTACCCTTGCTGTTACTCTGCTTTGCCCACAGAGTTGAGGTTGGTCATGCGGATCTTAACCAGCTCGGTGATCTCACGCATGCCCTCCTTGGCCGGCTTCTTGGGATCGAAGCAGGCGGGGTTCTCGGCCATGTAGGCCATGAAGCCCTTGGTGTAGGCCTGACGCAGCTCGGTGGCGTAGTTAACCTTGCAGATGCCGTTCTTCACGGCCTCGGCGACCTGCTCATCGGGCACACCGGAGGTGCCGTGCAGAACCAGCGGCACGTCGACGGCGTCGCGGATGGCCTTGACCACGGACTGCTCGATGTGCGGATCGCTCGTGTACACACCGTGGCTGGTGCCAACGCCAATTGCGAGGGAGGTGCAGCCGGTGCGCTCGACGAACTCCTTGGCCTCGGCCGGATCGGTGTAGGGGCTCTCGCCCTCAACCGCGGGACCGTCGTCCTCCTTGCCGCCAACCTTGCCGAGCTCAGCCTCGACGGGCACACCCATGGCGCGGCCAGCGTCGGCGACGGACTTGGTCAGGGCAATGTTATCCTCGAAGGACTCGTGCGAGCCGTCGATCATGACGGAGGTGTAGCCGGTGCGGAAAGCCTGCATGCAGCGGTCATAGCCGTCGCCGTGATCGAGGTGCAGGGCAACGGGCACGGAAGCGCGCTCGGCGGCAGCCTTGACCATGCCGTAGAAGTAGTCCAGGCCAGCGGTCTTGATGGTGCCCGGGGTGGTCTGCATGATGACGGGGGACTTGGTCTCCTCGGCAGCGGCCAGAACGGCCATAACAAACTCGAGGTTCTCAACGTTGAACGCGCCGACGGCGTAGTGGCCGGCCTGAGCGTCCTTGAGCATCTTTTCGGTGGTAACAAGTGCCATGAGCGTTTGCTCCTCTCCCTCGCCCGCATCTGGACATCGGGCGTAGTTGTTCACAAGGCGTTTTACCTTGCGTTTTACTGCGCTCATTGTATGAAATTCAGCGTCTTTGCACGTGCGAGATATTGAGCCCATGCAGGTCAATACCGTCGTTTTTGAAAAGTAAACGGAAGGAATTGGAGCCGAGTGGGCGTGTTCGATATTGAATTTTGGGCGTTGAGCGTCTTTCTTTTATAGAAAAGATAAGTAATCGAAAGGTGTTTTCTTACTCAAAAAGAAAATGAACGAAAATAGAGTCAACACAATTCCTGCAAATTTAGCCGAGAATGGAGCAGACATGACCCAAGCTACCAACCGTGCTTTTGCCGACGAACGCCGCGCCGCCATCATGGAAATGCTCGAGCACAACGCCTCGGTGCAGGTAGCAGAAATCGCCCAGACCTTTGGCGTGTCCTCCGTCACCGCCCGCGCCGACCTGGACGCGCTCGCCGAAGCAGGCAAGCTGCGCCGCACACATGGTGGTGCCGTTTCGCTTCACAAGCGCCTGACCGTCTCCACGCAGGATCGCCGCATCAATGTCAACGTCGCCGCCAAGCAGGCCATCGCGCAAAGCGCCATCGAGCTCGTCAATGACGGCGACACGCTGCTCGTCGACTCGGGCACCACGGCGCTCGAGTTCGTCCGGCTCCTTGATCAGCGCGACGGCATCACCGTTATCACGGCCGACATTACCATCGCCGATTATATCGACGAGAGCATGCCCTCGGTCGATGTCGTCATGCTGGGCGGGGCACTGCGCAAAGGTCATCGCTATCTGTACGGCCCACTTACCATGCAGGCTCTCCAAATGGTCCACGCCGATCTTGCCGTCATGTGCCCTGGCGCTTTTGTTCCCGGCTGCGGCTTTACGACCGACTTTCCCCAGATGGCCGAGACCAAAACAGCTATGATCGCCGGAGCCCATCAAAGCGTCGCCCTCATGGACGCTAGCAAGGTTAACGGACGCGGCATGTACCGCTTTGCCGAACTGACTGATGTCGACACCATCGTGATGGACCGTGACCCCGATCATGCCGTCGCCACCTCAATCGCCGAGGCCACCGACAGCGCACGTCCAGCCCTCATCATCGCCGGCGCTTAAACAAAAACCACCACAAAGGTGCCCGTCCCCTTTGTGGTGGTTGTGATGGCTGAGCGTCAAAAGTGAGCGTGTCGCTACTTGGACAGCTCGTCGGCGAGGGCCTCGATCTGGGCGCGCGAGGCTTCGTTGAGCGAGCCCAGCACAGTCACCTTGTTCTGCGTCAGGGTGATGTCCTTCATGCCCTCGAGCTCCTTGGTCATAACCTTGGCAGCCGCGGGTGCCCAAGAGCCGGCCTCGACGAGCGCCACCGTACGGTTCTGGTAGGCGTGCTCGGCGAGCGTATGGATGAAGGTGCTCATGCACGGGAAGATCTCGCCCTGATAGGTGATGGAGGCGAGCACCAGACGGTCGTAGCGGAACGCATCCTCAACGGCCTCGGCCATGTCGTCACGAGCCAGGTCAAAGACGGAGACCTTCTGGCCGCGAGCCTCAAGCGCAGATGCGAGCTCCTCGACGGCAGCCTTCAGATGCCCGTACACGCTCGCATAGGCAATCGTGATACCCTCGTCCTCGGGCTGATAGCTCGACCAGGTGTTATAGGTGTCGAGGTAGTAGCCCAGGTTCTCAGTCAGCACGGGGCCGTGGAGCGGGCAGATAATCTGGATGTCCAGGTCGGCGGCCTTCTTGAGGACGGCCTGCACGAACTTGCCGAACTTACCGACGATGCCAAAGTAGTAACGGCGCGCTTCGCAAGCCCAGCCCTCGGGATCCTCGATGTCGTTGGCGCCAAACTTGCCAAAACCGTCGGCACTAAAGAGCACCTTGTCGGTGGACTCGTAGGAGAAGAGCACCTCGGGCCAGTGAACATTGGGGGCACCGACAAAGGTTAGGCTGTGGCCGCCCAGGTCGAGCACGTCGCCATCTTTGACGACCATCTTGCGCTCGGGGAAGTCGGTGCCAAAGTAGTTGACCATCATACGGAAGGCGCCCATGCTGGCAACAATCTGCGCCTGGGGATAGCGCTCCATAAAGGCGGCGATGCCGGCGGAGTGATCGGGCTCCATGTGATGGACGATCAGGTAGTCGGGCGTGCGGCCATCGAGCACGGCCTCGAGGTTGCCGAGCCACTCGTCGACAAAGCCAGCGTCGACCGAATCGGCGACAGCGATTTTATCGCCCAAGATAACGTAGCTGTTATATGCCATACCGTTCTCGGACACGTCGTACTGGCCCTCGAACAGGTCAATGTCGTGATCGTCGACACCGATGTAGCGGATATCCTTGGTGATCTCCATCAGGCAAAGCCTCCTAGATAGACAAAAGAACCCGTCTATCATAACACTCGTCTTCATAGCCACGGCTATCTGCCAGCATCCTTATCGATTGTTATTGAGGCGGAATATACCGCCGTTGACCTGCAAAAACTATGTGCGCGGAGCTGCCGTGGTATGTCGAACGATAAGCTGGCCGGGAATACGAATGGCAACGGTTTTGCCCGCCGTACCCGCCTCGGGAACCGCATGCTCGAATACCTCGCGTCCGCGCTGATGTAGATCGAATCGCACGGTCGTAAGCTCGTTGTGTGCTACAAAATCATCGAGCGAATCGTCGACGCCCACCACGCTTACGTCCTCGGGCACGCGCAGCCCACTATCGCGCAGCGCTGCAATGGCGCCGTTTGCCATCTGGTCGTTTGCCGCGTAAATCGCCGTCATGGTGCGATCGTGCTCGGCCAGGTACCTGCCGGCCTCGTAGCCGCTGTTGGCAGACCAGTCACCCTCGAGCGGCTCTGCCGGCTCGATGCGTTTACGCTCGAGTGCATCTTGCCAACCGGCGCGACGAAATTGCTCGTCGACCGAGAACGACGGGCCGCCGATATAACGAATCTGCTCGTGTCCCAGCTCAAACAGGTGATCCATGAGCAACAGCGAGCAGCCGTAATGGTCGGAATCGACCGTGGTCACGCGCGGATGTGCGTACATGGTAACGATGACCGTGCCAATGCCCGGCAGTGGATCAAACGTCTCAAAATCGGGAGCCATGCGACTCATGCCGATAATGATGCCGTCCACGGGCAGCGCGGCCATACGACGCGTGGCCTCGGCAAGCGAAAACTCCTCGGTCTTGGACATCTCGACCAGCGTGATGGCGCAATTATGCTCGCGAGCAGCGCTGGCGATGCCGTCGATCATTGAGAGGTTGCCAAACTTGGTGACATCGTTGACGCACAGGCCGACCGAATGGTAGCGACCGTCGCGCAGCGAGCGACCGGCATAACTCGGACGAAAGCCGAGCTCTTGCATAGCGGCCTGCACACGCTGGCGCGTCTGCTCGTTAACGTTGGGCAAGCCGTTGGCGACGCGCGAAACCGTCTGCTGCGAAACACCGGCAGCGCGGGCAACGTCGGCCATGGAAACCGGACGCGTACCTGTATCGTTGGACGGGCGCCTTACCACAGAATCACCTTCACCCTTGCGAAATCTGAATAGCGTGTATGCCGGCCCGGGCAGAAACACACCCCGCGCCGAGGCCCACTATCGTCGGACGCATGTTAACGTACTCTACTTTTTCTATCTGCATCTCTTCTGCTTTATAAGTCCATACGGCAGTACCGTTCACGGCTGAATTTCTACCGATTACCAGATTCTCAAAAAGTGACAAGCGATGTGTTATGAGTACGTTAACATAGCCCGTAACGTGCGGTATCGTGAACACTTGGTTCATGCCGCTTTAAGTTGTTAACGTACTCATAACGACGCAAAACCCACCCGGGCGCACCAAGGAAAGGACTCCCATGACCACCCCCGACGAAAAGACATTCGCCACGCTCACCAAACTGTTTGAGGAGGAGTTTGGCCCCATCGGCGACCGCCAGGTGCTCTATGTGCACGCGCCCGGCCGTTCCGAGATCAGTGGCAACCACACCGACCACGAGGGTGGCCACGTTATCGCCGGCTCGCTCGATGTCGCCGTTGACGGCATCGCCGTGGCGACCGACTCCAACAAGATTCGCGTCGCCGACGAGGGCTATCCCACGTTTGAGATCGCGCTCGACACGTTGGATGTTCAGGAGTCCGAGAAGGGCACGTCCGCAAGCCTCGTACGCGGCATGGCCCACGAGGTCGCAGCGCTTGGTGTTGAGCCCAAGGGCTTCGACTTCGCCTTCACCTGCTCCGTCCCCTCGGGCGGTGGCCTTTCCAGCTCTGCCGCCGTCGAGGCCGCATACGGCCGCGCCATGGAGACGCTCTGGGGCGCGCCCGCCATCGAGCCCGTCGCGCTCGCCCAGATGAGCCAGCGCACCGAGAACAACTATTACGGCAAGCCCTGCGGTCTGATGGACCAGGCCGCTGTGTGCCTGGGCGGCCTTGCCTACATGGACTTTGAGGACCAGGCTCAGCCTAAAACCCAGAAGCTCGAACTCAACTTTGAGGATCGCGGCTATGCGCTCGTGCTCGTTAAGGTCGGTGCCGACCACGTGGCCGCCACCGACGACTACGCCGCCGTTCCGCGCGAGATGCAGGACGTCGCCGCCGAGTTTGGCAAGACACGCCTGTGCGAGGTAAACGTGGCGGACTTTGACGCCAAGCTCCCCGAGCTGCGCGCCAAGCTGGGCGACCGCGCCTGCCTGCGCGCCGTTCACTACTGGTACGAAAACGGCCTGGTCGACAAGCGCTGGGCTGCCCTGAACGCCGGCGACATCGACCAGTTCCTGGTCCTGACGCGCGAGTCCGGCGCCAGCTCTGCCATGTACCTGCAGAATGTCGTTGCCAAGCTAGGCTCCGAGCAACCTTCCATGTATGCCCTGGCGCTGGCCGAGCACGTGCTCGACGGCCGTGGCGCCGTTCGTATTCACGGCGGCGGCTTTGGCGGTACCATCCAGGCCTTCGTGCCGCTCGATCTGGTCGACACCTTCATTGCCAAGATGAACGGCTGGCTGGGCGAGGGCTCTGCCCGTCACTACGCCATCTCTGACAAGGGGGCTTACGCGGCATGGCTGTAATGACTGATGTGCGCGAGGCCGTGCAGGGCCTCATCGAATATGCCATCCACCGATCGATGATCGGACAGGACGATCGCATCTGGGCATACAACACCATTCTGGAGTGCATCGGCGCCACAGGCCCCGCACTCGACATGACCTGGGCGCTCAAGACCGAGAAGATTTCGCTCGTGCACCCCGATACACTCCCCGACTTTGACCTGGAGGGCACGCTTGCCGCGCTTGCCGAGGCCGCCGTTGCCAACGGTGCTGCCGAGGACACGGCATCGGGCCGCGACCGCATCGCCATGCGCATCATGGGCGCGCTCATGCCAAGGCCTTCGGTTGTAAACGAGGAGTTCAACGGACGCATGGGCGTCAACGAGCCCCGCGCCGCGACCGACTGGTTCTACGGCCTGTGCTGTGACGCCGGCTACGTGCGCCGCGCCGCCATCGCGCGCAACATCAAATGGAGCACCCCCACCAACTGGGGCGACCTCGAGATCACTATCAACCTGTCGAAGCCCGAGAAGGACCCGCGCGATATCGCCGCGGCAGGTGCAGCCAAGAACACGGGCGAGAAGTATCCCGCCTGCCAGCTCTGCATCGAAAACGAGGGCTATCCCGGACGCTCTGCCGCAGCCGACGGCGGTGCTCACCCCGCCCGCCAGAATCTGCGCGTTATCCCCATTCAGCTCAACGGCGAGCGCTGGGGCTTCCAGTACAGCCCGTATGCGTACTTTAACGAGCACTGCATTGCCATGAGCTCCGAGCATCGCCCGATGCACGTCGACCGTAAGGGACTGACCTGCCTGCTCGATTTTGTGGACCTGTTCCCGCACTACTTCATCGGTTCCAACGCCGACCTGCCCATCGTGGGCGGCTCGATTCTGTCGCATGACCACTTCCAGGGTGGCGCGCACGAGTTCCCCATGATGCACGCCGCCGAGGTCTCGCAGTTTAGCGTGCCCGGCTTTGACCAGGTCAGCGGTACCGTGTTGCAGTGGCCGCTTTCGGTGCTGCGACTGCGCTCGCACGACCGCGCCCAGCTGCTCGACGCCGCCGAGAAGATTATCCTTGCCTGGCGCGAGTGGACCGATGAGTCGGTGGGCATCATCGCGCACACAGCCGACGGTGTGGCGCACAACACCGTGACGCCCGTCATCCGCCGCGTCGACTCCCGCGGCAATGCCGGCGGCGAGATCTACGAGGCTTACCTCGCGCTTCGCTGCAACATCACGACCGACGAGCATCCGCTGGGCGTATTCCACCCGCATGCTGAGTACCACCATATTAAGAAGGAGAACATCGGCCTGATCGAGGTCATGGGCCTGGCCATTTTGCCGCCGCGCTTGGTTCCCGAGCTTGGCGCTGTCCGCGAGCACCTGCTGGCAGCCAAGGCCGATGCCAGCTACGACCTTGCTGGCGCGCTCGAGGGCGACGACCTTTGCCGCAGCCACACCGCATGGGCCGAGGATGTCTATGCCCGCCGCGCCGATGAGCTTACGGCGGATAACGCCATCGATATCCTGCACGAGGAGGTGGGCGTGGTGTTTGGCCACGTGCTCGACAACGCCGGCGTCTTTAAGTGGGACGAAGCCGGCCGCGCCGCCCAGCAGCGCTTTATCGACTCACTGTAATGGTCCCTTGGGGACGGAGGAAAACAGATCATTTCGTCTTCAAGACAACGGCGCCCGCCGGCAACATCGCCGACGGGCGCCGTTTTTGAGTGTAGTCATTGGGGTCATTCTTAAGGGGCGTTCTTAAACGACTAGTCATTAAAGAGCGTCCCCAATGACTACTTGCAACCAAGGCAACGCCGGTGTCTTGGCAACGACAGACACTATGACCCAATCCGAGGGCACTAAAAAGATAGGAGCCCCCGCTCGTGACCGCGGGTCGGGGCTGCGACAATGATGTCGAAGTGCCATAGGCGCAGCCGCGCCGCAACGAGGTTGGGAGGCTCCCATGCCAAAGTATTCTACCGCGTTCGGGATGGACGTCCACCTGAGGTCGACCACCGTCTGCGCCCTCGACGCGGACACCGGCGAGGCCGTGACGAGGAGGTTCCCCGGCAACCCCTGGGGCGAGATCGCCGGGTGGATGGATGGGTTCCCCGGGCCGTCGCTCGCGGCCTACGAGAGCGGCTACCTCGGCTTCGCCCCGCAAAGGGAGCTCGCCGGGCTCGGCGTCGAGTGCGTCGTCGCCGCGGTCTCGAAGATCCCCAGGTCGGCCGCCGACTCGGCCTCCAAGAACGACAGGAACGACGCCGCCAGGATGGCCAAGGCGATACTCGCCCACGACATCTCCCCCGTATGGATCCCCTCCCCCGAGGTCGAAGGCATCAGGGACCTCGCCGGCGCCTACGACGGGGCGACCGCGCGCCTGGCGACCGCCAAGCAGCGGCTGCTCGCCTTCCTCGCAAAGCGAGGGTTCGTCTACGGCGGCACCACGCCCGCCGGCAACCCGAGGAAGTACTGGACCTACGACTTCCTGAGGTGGCTCGACAAGGTCAGGCCGGAGGACGATGGCGGGGTTCGGACGCTCGCCGCCCTGAGGAACGAGGTCGAGGCCGCGGCGGAGGCCCGGGCGGACCTGCTCTCCGAGTACAGGGCCGCCGTGGATGCCAGCCCGATCGCCGCGGAGGTGGCCGCCCTCCAGTCGATCAAGGGCTGCGCCTTCGCGCTGGCCGCAGCCTTCTCGGCCGAGGTCGGCGACTTCACGAGGTTCCGTTCCGGAAGGCAGGTCACGGCCTATTTCGGCCTCGCGCCGAGTCAGAGGTCGAGCGGCGGCTCCGTGCGGCTCGGAGGCATCAGCGGCGCGGGCAACGCGCTCGTGAGGAAGCTGGCCGTTGAGGGTTCATGGTGCTACGCCGCGGCACGGCACCAGCCGAAGCTCATGCCAAGGGACACGGGCGTGCCCCTCGAGATAAGGATGCACGGGAGGAAGGGGTCCGAGCGGCTCCTGCGGCGGCGCGAGGAGATGCTCGCCCGCGGCATGCCCGCGGCGAAGGCCAACGCGGCCACCGCGGCCGAGCTCGTGAGGTGGCTGTGGGCCCTCGGCGCGATGTGCCGGGAGGCAACCGAATAGACATAGCCCCCGTCCCGGCGAGCCGGGCAGCCTTCGGGGATACCCCCGCTTTCGCTGGGCGCGCGGAGCCCTCCGCATGCGCCTCGACAGACTTGGGGAACCCCGCCGAAGGAATGGAGTGCGGGCCGGCAGAACGGTATCCGCGGATATGAGACTGAGCCGAAGGCGTCGACGACATGCCGGGGGCGGACCGGGACGGGTTAACGGCAGGCCCCGCCGACCGATTGCAAGCGGTCGGCGGGGCCATTGTGGCTCTTGACAGCGGATTGGGTCATATGAGCGAAAACGCCCCTAAGCGAGCAAGGTGACGTGAAAGAGGAGGGTATTGACCTTTTGGTCATGCCCGACGATTGAACGTCAGATTGCCGCTTAGGGGCGTTTGCAGCGTCGCGCCGTTACGCGGTTTGATAAAACCGCGTAACCCTACAGTTCAGTCACGACAACGCTGTTGTAGACCTCGTCCCAGCGGTCCATGACCAGGTGGCCGGTCTTGGGATCCATGGCGTTGAGCTTGCCGCAGGTATTGGCGGTCTTGAGCACCGTGACGTCGTCGGCACCAGCAGCAATGGCATGCGCAAAACCGGCGATGGTCGAGTCACCGGAACCCGTCGCGTTCACAGCCGCAATCGCGGGCGTCTTGGCGCGGAACGCGCGGCCCTCATGGAAGCCCACCGAACCGGCAGCACCCATCGAAACGACGACCCAGGGAATACCGGCAAAGCGGCCATCGGCGGCAAGCGCCTCGCGTAGGGCATCGACATCATCGGTCGTAAAGGACGTACCCAGCAGGCCGTTGATCTCGGTCAGGTTGGGCTTTACGAGCTCAGGCTTAGCGTCGGACTCCAGCGCGGCCTCCAGCGATGCACCCGAGGTGTCGAGCAGCACCTTGGCGCCCGCCTCCTCGGCGATCTTGACGAGCTCGGCATAGTAGCCGGCATCGACGCCACGCGGCAGCGAGCCCGAAAGCGTCACAACGTCCGCCTTCGCTGCAAGCTCGGCAAACTTGGCCGTAAAGGCCTCGAGCTCGGCCGGGGCGATCTGCGGGCCGCTCTCCAACAGCTCGGTCTGATTGCCCTCGTGCAGGATATTCAGGCAAATGCGCGTCTCACCGGCGATGGGCACAAAGTCATTCTTTACGCCATCGGCATCCATAAGCTCGGCCATATAGGCACCCATGTGGCCGCCGAGCAGACCGGTCGCGAGCACATCGTCGCCCAACTGCAGCAACACACGGCTCACGTTGAGGCCCTTGCCGCCAGCGGTCTTTTCGGGCGTCACACGGTTTACATCGTCGATGATCAACTTGTCGAGCTGATAGCGCGTATCAATCGACGGGTTCATGGTAACGGTCAGAATCATGTTGGACTCCTGTTTCCGGGGCACGACACGCGCGGCCCCAAACATACGATAGCTCGTTAAAGGATCTCGATCTCAAAGCCGCGGGTAACGGTCTCCCCCGGCTTGGCCACCAGGCAGCCACGCTTGTGCTCCAGAATATCGTCCTCGTCGGAGCAGGTGGACAGACCACCCCACGGTTCCACGGCCACAAAGTCGCCCTCGGGCTTGCTCCACACAATCAGGTACGGCATATCGGGGAACGTCAGGCGCACGCCCTTGTCCTCGGTCTTCTTGGTCAGCGTAACCACGCGGCTCTCGAGCACGTCGAAGATGGTCTCCGCGAAGTCGAAGAGTTCGTGGGTAAGCGGCAGGTTCTGGCCGATCATGGGGTTCTTGCTGCGATGCTCAACATCAATCAGGCCCGTCGAGGGAACGGCAGTACAGAGCTCGGCGGCCTCGCGCTGCTCAAAACGGAGCTCGTAGTCGTCATAGGACTCACCCTCGTCGAGCGGGCACTTAAAGCCAGGGTGACCGCCCACAAAGAACGGCATGTCCTCGGTGCCCTCATTGGTCACCTCGTACGACACGGCCACCTTCTCCGCATCGATCGTGTAACGAGCAACGATCTTAAACGGATACGGGTACTGCTCGAGCAACTCGGCATGGTCGACAGAGCTTAGGCTCAGCGCGACCATGTTGTCGCCCTGCTCCTCGAGCTTCCACTCCTGTTTGCGAGCAAAGCCGTGACGGGCAAGCTTAACCTCGCGGCCGCCCATGGTCAATGCGCGACCGTCACGAAGGCCGCCGCAGATCGGGAAACAAATGGGTGCCTGGCCCGACCACACCGCCGGGTCGCCCTGCCACAGGTACTCACGGCCGTTGGCCGTAATTGAAGTGAACGACCCGCCCGCCGTGCTCAGTGCCACGCGGATAGAACCGTTATCAAGAACAAACTCCATAGGAGCCTTCCCTTTCTTACGACAGCCCACCAAGTCAATAGGGCTGATAGAAAACCGGCCCGCGCCCCCTCACAGAAACGCGAGCCGTCAATTGAAAAGCTGCAGAATGCCGAGTACCGCCAAGAGCGAAGCACACAAGCTCAGCAAGCAAACGTGTTATCGGAGCAACTTGCCGTACCAGAACGCTTCGCAACAACAGCGGTAACCCCACAGGCACCCTCAACGTCAGCGAGCGTCGCGCAGCGTCGACCCGTTACGCGGTTTGGTAAAACCGCGTAACCTCCTTAGTCGTGGTATTCGCCGCGGTCCCACTTCTCGAGGAACTCGTCAAAGAAGTGCGGGTCAGCCTGAGCCTCGGCGTCGGCCTTGTTGCAGGCATCGATCTTGGCGATCAGGGCGTCGTGCTCGGGAGTCTTCTCGTAGGGCTCCTCCAGGAAGGCAAGCATGATATCGGCCATCAGGAACTCGCCGGTGATCTTGCCGCCAAAGCCCACGATGTTGGCGTTGAGCTCGCGACGGGCATACAGGGCAGAGGTCATGTCGCGGACCAGGGCGCAGCGGGCGCCGGGGACCTTGTTGACGGCGTTGGTGATGCCGATGCCGGTGCCGCACAGGGCCACGCCAAAGTCGGCCTTGCCGCTGGCAACAGCCTCGCCCACGGCCTTACCGTAGATGGGATAGTGCGTACGGGTGTGGCTGTAGGTGCCGCAGTCGAGCACCTTGTAGCCAGCCTGCTCCAGGCGGTCGGCCAGATAGATCTTCTCGTCCGTAACGATATGGTCGCAACCGATTGCGATGGTCTTCTTCATCAGAACGTCCTTTCGTCTGAATTCACAAGTTGAGGTAGAAGTTCGAGTTCTCGGTGGCTCTCGTTAGGCCATCTTGTTGAGCATGTCGACACGGATCTGGTGACGGCCGCCGGCGTACTGGGCACGCAGGAACTCACGGGCGATCTTCTTAGCGACCTCGGTGCCCACAACGCCCGGGCCCATGGTGACCATGCGCGAGCCGTTGTGCTCGCGGGTCATGTAAGCGGAACGCTCGTCGGAAATGTTGGCGACGACCATGCCCTTGATCTTGACGGCGGCCATATAGGAGCCGACGCCGTACTTATCGAATGCAAAGCCCTGGGAATCCTTGTGCTCCAGCAGGTCCTTGGCAACGGCGGTCGCGGAATCGACAAAGTCCGCGGCAGGGGTCTCGGAATAGTCGACGACCTCGTGACCGTCGGCGATGAGCATCTCCTTGATGGACTCCTTCATCGACATACCGTCGGCATCGGAAGCGATTACAACCCTCATGACATCCTCCTTGAGAGATACGCAGGTGCGTAGTTTCTGTTTGGAAGTGTTGAATCGCGTTCAGGTCCGGGCATCTGAATGTGCGGTTCTTCACTGTTCATGTTTATTTGAACACATTCGAACAGTAACTGCAACAACTATTTGTTTATCTTTGTTCTTTTTTGAACAAATACCGTTCACAGATGATTGCTGACCGTTTGGACTGGGCACGGACGTAGCGACCATGTGTTCAACAAACAAAAGGGCGGCCGAGAACGTGTCTCGTCCGCCCTTCTCACGGTTGATCTTCCAAAGATCGCTTTGCCGCCTACTCAGACTGCCCGCTCTTCTTGGCGTGTCTGGACGGAGCGCTCAAGAAACGACCCGTCAGATAGTTCGCGGGACCGGAGATATCGATCCCCAGCAGCACGTGTCCTAGCCATAGGAACGCCACGAGCACCAGTAGAGGAATCACACACGAGGTCACGATCATTACGATGACGCCTTCGATGAGGTCGGTCACCTGCTGCACGATCTCGTCGGTCATCTGCTTGGCACCACTGGTTACCGACGTAACAAGGCTCGATGCCCCATCGGTCAACTGCTCGAGCACATTTTTGGACTCCGTGGCCTCGGATTTTTTCTTGTTCGATTTTGAGCTGGTCTCGGCTGACTTGTCCGTGGTGTCGGCTGCGTCCGCAGCCTTTTGCTCAGCTTGCTCGATACTTACGCGATACGTTTCATCGACCTTCTGCGACACCCATACGCTCGCGGGTACGAGCGCCATGCCGATCACGGCAACCACCAGCACGCGTGTCGCCACACGGCGCAGGACGGCGCTCGTACTCCAGCGCCCGTGAATGCCGAGCGACACCGCAAAGAGCACCAACGCAAACGGGATTAAGATGCCCAAGCCAACCGACCACAAAATCGTGAGCAAATATTTCTCTAGGTATAGCACGGCAAGCACGATACCAAGGTTGCCTGAAAGCTGCGCGAGCTGCTCGGCAACCGGCGTTCCCGTATCACCCGGCAGCGCCGTAATACCCGCAGATAGAGCAACGCATGAAGCCGTGAGCGCCAGTACGTTACCTTTCTTTTGATCGATGACCTCGATGGTGGAGTCCCAAGTTTTGGTATCGGCGAAATGCGGACGAGCTACAAAGCCCGACAGCAACGCCAGCACCACGAGCGCAACGATAATACCGATCTGCAGCTTTTTGTTTGCGCACACGACATCGGACAGGCTGGGCTGCAGCTCGGTTACCGTCGTGTGCTCGGTTATCTGGACAGGACGCCCATGAGCCATCTCGTGCGCGTCTCTTTTTTGTATTGACCCGTTATCCGGCATTTGGATACCTCCTCAGTCCGGCGTTTAATGCGAAAGGAAGTATACCCACCGAGCAAAAATCGAACGGGAGGACGAACGGAGCGCAACAAGACTGTCCCCAATGACTATCTCCGGATGAGTTGCGGTGGAATAGGGATTGTTTTGTGCCCGCCGGCCCCTATTCAGTCCCTATTTCACCGCAACTTGGATGAGGACGGAAAAGCCCTGTCGCGGGTAGTGAACTGCGTCCCAAATCTTGGACGCCCTAAATAGCGACTAGGCCGCGAGGGCCTGATTCCGGAA